>Ga0134128_10001132_pt1 | contig 35424 bp, 32 predicted proteins | sample KB31754_FD_96462 | JGI IMG/M metagenome (GOLD analysis project Ga0134128, IMG submission 96462) | Terrestrial soil microbial communities with excess Nitrogen fertilizer from Kellogg Biological Station, Michigan, USA - KB3-175-4 | ecosystem: Environmental > Terrestrial > Soil > Unclassified ...
CCGCGTTCGACACGACCGAAGGGTTCAAGGGCGCGGTGCTTGCAAAGTATCAGGACTCCGGCTCACCGCTCCTGTCCGGCTTCATCCAGGGCGAGAAGTATCTCAGCGGCAAAACCGCGGCGCTCGACGTCGCGCTCGACCAGGGCCACGTGATCCTGCTCGGTTTCCGTCCGCAGTGGCGCGACCAGACGTTCGGGACGTTCAAGATCCTCTTTAATTCGCTCGTAAGTTCGAGTACGTCGGGTACGACGGGTGCGCCGGGTACGACGGGTCCAAGGTAGGAACTGGCGCGGGTCATCTTTCTTGGGATTGCCGATTCCGATTACCGATTACCGATTGCCGATTCCGATTGCCGATTGCCGATTGCCGATTGCCGATTCCCGATTGCCGATTCCCGATTCCGATTCCCGATTGACGATTGCCGATTCGATTGCCGATTCCCGTTTCCCTGCGATTCTCGATTACCGATTCCCGATTGCCGATGATAGAGTCTGCCCGTGCCCGCCACGCCGAAGCTCCTTCCCGGTGAAGCCCTCGGTCTCGTCGAGACCCGGGGGTTCGTTGGCATGATCGAAGCGGCGGACGCGATGGTGAAAACCGCCGACGTGACGTTCGTCGGCTGGCAGAAAGTGGACGCCGGTCTCGTCACGGCGATCGTCCGGGGCGACGTCGCGTCGGTGAAAGCCGCGACCGACGCCGGCGCCGCGGCCGCGCGGAAAGTGGGCGAGCTCGTCGGCGTCCACGTCATCCCGCGGCCCGTCGACGAGCTCAAGGACATCTTCCCGATCGAATAAGAAAGAACGACGCGGCCCGGTATCCAGGCCGCCACCTCGGACCCGTCGTACCTGTCGTACCTGACGTACCCGTCGTACCGACTCTGTCTTTCTACGTGTTCTTCCCCCTCGCGCCGACTGCGAGCCGCTCGACGATCATCTCGCCGTCCACCAGCACGAGCTCGTCCGCGAGGTTCGTGACGACGCACGAGTGATTCGGAATGATCCGGACGCGGTCGCCGACCTTGAGGCCGCACGTCGGCGCGACGCGGACCGTCGCGTGCTCTTCGGACAGCCGCTCGATCTGGATCGATGGATCCGGCCGCGTCGTGGCGATGGACGGGAACACCAGGCCGTAGCCCGTCTCGTCGCCGAAGCCGCGGACGCCGTCCGACGAGAGGGTCTTGCTGCCGGCGTCGAAGATCGCGCGGTCCGGCGCCGGCCGGCTGACCACAGTCGAGACGATCGACTGCGCGCAGTCGTCGAGCCGCGCCGCGCCGAGGCCCACCTGGGTGCGATCGACGAAGACGTAGTTGCCCGGGCGCATTTCCGTGACGCCCTTCTGCGAGGCGATGCAGCGGGCCGTGGGCGTCGAGCCGACGCTGATTTCGGCGACGGGCGTGCGGGTCTCGCGCAGCTCGTCGGCGAGGCGCGTCAGAATCTGGACCTCCGTCGCGGCGATGTCTTCGATGTCATCGCGGGATTTCGCCAGGTACGCGTGGCCCGCGTGGCTCAACAAGCCGAGAAACTCGAGGCCGCCGAGCCCGGCGATCTGCCGAATCGTGGCGACGACGTCCGCGGCGTCCGGATCCAGGCCGCAGCGATGAAAACCGACGTCGATCTTGACGAGCACTTTCAGCCGCTTGCCGGCCGCGATCATCGCGTCGGACCACGCGCGCGCGACGTCCGGGTCGTCGACGATGATCGACATCGTCGCCTGCGCCATGAGCGCCAGGACGCGGTCGGCATTGGAGGGATGAATCGGATACGGCAGGCGGATGTCGCCGATGCCCGCCGCCGCGAACACCTCGGCTTCCCCGAGCTTCGCGCAGCAGATGCCGATCGCGCCGGCCTCGATCTGTTTCTGGGCGATGGCGGGGGATTTGTGGGTCTTGGCGTGCGGCCGCAGCCGCACGCCGGCCGCTTTCGCCCGCGCCTGCATCGCCGCGATGTTGCGGTCCAGGCGCGCGCGGTCGATCGCGACAAATGGTGTCCTCAGGTCGGAGACGCGACTGGCCATCGGAGATCAGACGATCTCACCAATTCGGATTCGAGCGCAAATCCCGCCGGGGTATATGCCAGGATGCTCCGACATCATGCTGCTGCTCGCCGGCTTCACCGCGTCGATGTTCCTGGCGTCAGCACTGCTGTTCGTGGTCGAGCCCATGCTTGCAAAGATGGCGCTGCCGCTCGTGGGCGGTACGCCCGCCGTCTGGAACACCTGCCTGGTGTTCTTTCAGGCGGCGCTCTTGATGGGCTATCTGTACGCGCACGCGTCCAGAGCCTGGCTCGGGCGACGTGCGCAGGTCGTCGTCCACCTGGCGCTCGTCTCGCTGCCGCTCGTGCCTCTGGGCATCCTGCCGCTGCGGTTGTCGACGGCCTGGCTTCCGCCGGCCTCGAGCAACCCCTCCCTGTGGATTCTCGCCACGCTGGCGGCGGCGGTCGGGGTGCCTTTCGTCGCCCTGGCCTCGAACGCCCCGGTCCTGCAGCGCTGGTTCGGGGATTCGGGTCATGCGGGCGCGGCCGATCCATATTTTCTCTACGCCGCCAGCAATGCCGGAAGCCTGGCGGGACTCTTCGCGTACCCACTCCTGATTGAGCCGTCGCTCCGCGTGAGCCAGCAGAGCCGGCTGTGGAGCCAGGGCTACGTCCTCTTCGTCGTGATGACCGCTGCGTGCGCGCTCGCCGCGTGGCGGGGCGGCCGCGTGCCCGACCGCGAGCCGGCGACCGAATCGGCCGGGGACGGCGGCTGGAGCGAACGCCTGCGCTGGATCGCGCTCGCGTTCGCGCCGTCGAGCTTGATGCTTGGTGTGACCACGGCCATCACGACCGATGTGTCGACGATGCCGTTGTTCTGGGTGCTGCCGCTCGCCACCTACCTGCTGAGCTTCGTGCTGGCGTTTGCCCGCCGGCCGATCGTCTCGCACGTCTGGATGGTCCGACGGCTCCCGTTCCTGATCCTCGTCGGCCTGTTTCCGTTCGTCTCGCGGATGAGACTCCCGCTGGCGATCCTCGCGCCGCTGTACCTCGGGCTGCTCTTCGGGGTCTCGATGGTGTGCCACGGCGAGCTTGCGCGGCGGCGCCCCCACGTTGGCCGACTGACGGAGTTCTATCTCCTCGTGTCGATCGGCGGCGTGATCGGCGGCATCTTCAACGCGATCATCGCGCCCGTCGTGTTTCGGTCCGCGCTCGAATTTCCCATCGCGATCGTGGTCGCGGCCCTGTTGCGTCCCGTTCTGGACGTGAAGGCGTTGACGGAATCTGCGGCGAGGCTGGCCCGGCGCAATGACTGGCTCTGGCCGGCCGCACTCGGCCTGACCGTCAGTGGCGTCATCGTCGGTCTGAGTCGAGCCGGCATCACGATTGGCTACACCCTGACCGTGCTCATCTTTGGCGACTCGATGATCTGGTGCCTCAGCTTCGGGCGAAGGCCGCGCCGGTTTGCGCTGGGCACCGTGGCGTTGCTCATCGCCAGCTCGCTCTACACCGGCCCGCTCGGACGCGTGCTCGAGACCGACCGCAGCTACTTCGGCGTGTATCGCGTGACGAACGACCCGTCCGGCCGCTTTCGGTATCTCGTGAGCGGCGGCACCCTGCATGGCATGCAGAGTCTCGATCCCGCTCGTCGGAGTGAGCCCCTCGCGTACTACACCAGGACCGGTCCGGCTGGCCAGATCGCTCGCGCCGTACGCGCGAGATCGGCGCCCGGTCAGTGGGCCATAGTCGGCCTTGGGGCCGGTGCGATGGCCTGTCTCAGCGCGCCGGGACAGGGGGTCACGTTCTACGAAATCGATCCACTCGTCGCCCGGCTGGCCAGCGACGGGCGCTACTTCACCTTCCTGCAGGAGTGTCAGCCGAGTGCCGGGATCGTGCTGGGCGACGCGAGGCTCGAGATCGCGGACGCGGCCGACGGACAGTTCGCCCTCATCGTGCTGGATGCGTTCAGCGGCGACGCGATTCCGATTCACCTGATGACGCGAGAGGCCGTCGCGCTCTACCTGCGGAAGCTGGCGCCCGGCGGCGTCATCGCGTTCCACATCTCCAGTCTGTACGTCCAGCTGGCGCCAACACTCGCGCGATTAGCCGAGGATGCGCACCTCGCCTCTCTCGCGGCAGTCGACCGCGTGCGGTCGAAGGCCGAGGCGGACACGGGGAAGAGCGATTCGCACTGGCTGGTGATGGCCAGAAGTGAGGCCGATCTCGCCGGCCTGACGATCGACGTATCCCGGCCTGGCGGATGGCAGCCCGTGCGGGCGGATGCTCGCGCGAAGGTCTGGACCGACGACTACTCGAACCTGCTCAGCGTCATCAAGTGGGGCGGGTTCATCCGGGGCGATCAATAAATGGCCTGATCGTCCTCGTCACACTCCCCGGGATAAGATCGCTTGGCGAGGTAACCCCTGGCGAAGCCTCCGCGTCCGCTGAGAAAGACCCGCGCCGCTCGAGTCGCGGCCGAGATTCGACTGATCAGCAGGCCGCGTGACCTCGCCCGGATCATTCGCCTGGCGGCGAACCGGCTGAAGGACGTCGCCGACCGCCGGCTTCCGCGCCGCTAGACGACGCGATCGCAAGACGGCCCGGCTCGAGTCGAGGCCTCAAGGCCCCAGCCTCCAGCCCCAAGCCTCAAGCCTTGATAAACCCCAGCCTCGTCTTCGCCGTAAACCCGGGGAAAATCCGCGACGTGTCGGTCGCACCGAGATGCGTCGTCACGATCTCCGTGAAGACGTCGCGGAAGTCCGTCGTCACCGCCAGATCGCGGTTCTGCCAGAGCTGATTCGGCTCGAGGCCCGGCCACTTGCCGTAGACCTTGCCGCCGGCGACGGGGCCGCCCATGACGAGCATCACGTTGCCGTGGCCGTGGTCCGTGCCGCGGTTGCCGTTCTCGCGCACCGCGCGGCCGAACTCCGACATCGTGACGAGCACGATGTCCGCCATCCGGTCGCCCATGTCGGCCGCGAACGCCGCGAGGCCCTTGCCGAAGTCGTCGAGGCGGGCGGGTAGCTGGCCCGCGTTCATCTGCTGGACGTGCGTGTCCCAGCCGCCGAGCTCGGTGAAGGCGACCTCGAGGCCGAGGTTCGACTTCACGAGCTGCGCGATCTGCTTCATCGCGTCGCCGAAGCCCGACCGCGGGTACTCGGCGCCGTGCTCCGGCGCGTAGGACGCCGGGTTCGCCGTCTTCATCATCTTCACGGCGTCGAACGCCTCGCGGCCCGTCGAGTTGAGCATCGCGTCGGCCGCCGCGGCGTACTCCGACTCGAACGTCGACGTCATCATGTCGCTGCCGTTGCCGGCGCGGATGCCGAACTGGTTGATCTGGCCGATCGCGAGCGCCGGCTCGGAACCCTGGAGCGACCGCGGCAGCTGCTGCGCGAGCGCAACGGCGCGGAACGGGGTCGCGGTCCGGTGCTCCTGGTCGTGGAGATAGCGGTTGAGCCAGCCGTCGCGCGTGCTCTTCACGCCGGGCGTCCCGCTCTCCATGTAGTCCTGCGCGTCGAAATGCGACCGCGTTTCGTCGGGTGATCCCGTCGCGTGGACGATCGCCAGCTCGCCGCGCTTGAAGAGCGGCGCGAGCGGCGCGAGGCGCGGGTTGAAGCCGAAGAACCCGTCGAGATCGACCGCGCCGTCGGGCGCGCCCGGCTTCGGCACGGCGATCGTCGGCCGGCCGGCGTAGTAGGCCTGCTCGCCGAAGGGGACGACGACGTTCAGGCCGTCGACCGCGCCGCGCTGGAAGATCGCGACGAGCACCTTCTTGCGCGTCTCGGCGGCGTGCGCCGTCGCCGCGATGAACTTCGGCGCGAAGCCCAGGCTGACGAGCGCGAGGCTGCCATTCTTGAGGAAGATGCGGCGGGTCATCATGGACGGCTCCCTGCGGTGAAATTCGGGTTCCGGGTTCCAGGTTCCGGGTTCACGGTTCGGCCTACCGCTTCTGGAATTCCGGCGAGCCGAGCGTCAGCGCCACGAGCTGCTGCGGCGTCTCGGCGCGTGCGAGCGTCTGTTTCGTCGTATCCGACGCGCGGCCGGCGAGCATCAGCTCGATCAGCCGGTCGCGTGTGGCTGGCGTCGTGTCCGACGCGAGCGTCGTCACGTCGACCGCCACCGCGCGGCCGGCGGGCGCCACGGGCCCGCCGCGGCCCCGGCCCGCAGCCGGCGGCTGCGGCGGCGCGCCGGCGCGGCGTCCGCCGGGGCCTGCCGGGCCGCTCACGAGCTGCAGCGCGAAATTCATGCGGCCGAGGAGCGCGCCGGTGTTGACCCACGCGTCGGCCGTCATGCTGTAGCCGGTCGGCGGCTGGCAGCCGTAGAGCGGCATGCCCATGTTCTGCCGCAGCTCGGCGATGAGCGGCTGCGGATTGGTGACGGTGCCGCCCGACATGCGGATGGCCGAGACGATGAACTCGAACGGCGTCTTCACCTTCGCGCGGTAGGCGTCCGCGGAGAAGAATTCCGGCGACGTGATGATCGTGCGCGTCACTTCGCGGAGATCGCCGTGCGTCTTGAGGAACACCTGCGCGGCCCGATCGACGAGCGAGGCCGGCGGCTGGTCGGCGACGAACCGCTGCGCCAGCTCGAAGGCGATGTGATGCGCGGTCGACGGGTGGTTCGCGAGGATGTCGAGCGCGCGCTCCCCCTCGTCCTCACCGTGCTTGGCGGGGAAGTCCTGGCCGAGAATCGTCTTCTCGCCGTAGTCGTGCATCTGCGACCGGAAGACGAACGAGCCGCCCTGCCGCGGCGTGTCGATGGTCCAGCCGGTCAGCACGCGGGCGAGCTCCTGCACGTCCTTCTGCGTGTAGCCGCCGTCGACGCCCAGCGTGTGCAGTTCCATGATCTCGCGCGCGTAGTTCTCGTTGAGGCCGCGCGGCATGTTGTTCTTGGCCTGCTGCAGCCGCTGCATCGCCTGCTGCCGCTGGAACGGCGAGAGGCGCGGGTTGTTCATCCGCCGCTCCATCTCGGGCGACAGGAGCGGGCCGGCGTTCGGCGTCGAGCTCTGGAAGTTGTCCAGATAGAAGAGCATCGCCGGGCTGTGCGCGACGGCGCCGAGCAAATCGCGGAAATTCCCCAGCACGCGCGGCCGGATCACGCTGTTCTCGTACTCGGTGATGTACTGCCGGACGTCGCCCTTCTGGATGTAGACGTTGAAATGGTTGAACCAGAAGTCGTCGAGCACTTCCTCGAGCTGGCGGTCCGACATCACCGCGCGCAGCACTTTGGACTGCATCAGCTCGTTGACGACGCTGGCCTGCGCCTGCTGCGCCTGTCGCACCTCGGGCGAGACCGGGGGCGGCTGCTTCGGCGCGTTCGGATCCATCGCGGCGTCCGACTTCGCCTCGGCCTTCGCGACCTTCGTCTGTTCCTGCTTCCGCAGCTCCTGCGCGGGCAGGAAATACTTCTGCGCGAGGTCCTTCGAATTCATCGAGAGCGTCGCGAATGACGACAGCCGTTCGTCGACGGCGTCGTCGGCGACCTTCTCCGGGTGCAGTTGCTGATCGATGTACTTCGCGAGGCCGATCTGCTGAACGTGCGCGACGTCGCCCGGCCGCGGCCCGTAGCCGAGCCGATTGAGGACGTGCGCGATCGTCGCCTCGTCGGGATGATCCGGGATGCCGTTGGCCGGATCGGGCTGGGCCTGGACCAGCGTCACGCCCAGGGTGAATGCGGTAACGGCCGCGGCGATGCCGGCAGGCCGGACAGCGGAGAAAAGGGAGGTGTTCCGCATACGTTGATTTAGACCTGAGCTCAGGAAAAAGGGAACAGCTCAGTTATCGGCGGCAGGCGGTGGGTCGCGGCCGGCAGGCGGAGGCGAGTACAAGGCGAAAGGTCCCTGCCCTCCCTGCGGCACAATCGAAGCGCGATGCCACGGTTCGTCACCGCCGATCCGCCCCTCATCGAGCGGATCCACGACGGCACCTTCACCGTCTGGTCCGAGGGCCTGGCCCGGGCGGACTACTCGAGATGGCAGCAGGCCCAGCTCGAGTCGCCGTGGGGGCTGGCGCATCTGCGCCGCGTGGCGCTCGTCGACGACGGCACGCTGCTCGCGAGCGCGAAGCGCTACGACTTCACGGCGGACATCGGCGGCGAGCGTTCGACGGTGCTCGGCATCGGCGCCGTCTTCACGCCGCCAGCCGAGCGCGGGCGCGGGCACGCGCGCCGGCTCATCGACGCGATGGTCGAGGAGGCGGCGTCGCGAGGCTGCCGGGCGGCGCTGCTGTTTTCGGAGATCGGCCCCGAGTACTACGCGCGACTCGGCTTCGACGTCATGCCTCGCGACGAGCTCGCGTTCGAATGTCCGGTCGAAACCGACGGCAGTCTCTGGGCGCGGCCGGGACGGGCCGCGGATCTCCCGGCGATGGCGGCCCTCAGCGGCGCGTCGCGGACGCCGTCGACGTTCGCGCTCCATCGGACGCCGGACCTCGTCGAGTTCGGCCTCATCCGCCGGCGCACGCTCGCCGCGCTGTCCGCGCCGAATCGCCTCGTCGTCGAATGGCTCGTCGTGGAGGACGCGGGACGGATGACGGCGTTTCTCGTCGCGACCCGGCGTCCGCGCGGCATCGTGATCGAAGACTGCGGCGACGTCGATCCGGCCGGGGCGCAGGTCGCCGCGCTCGTCGGGTCGCTCGTCGCGCTGCCCTCGTTTCATCCGCCGGTCGTCCACGGCTGGCTGCCCGAGCCGTTTCGAGGATGGACGACGCCCGCGCTGTGGCACGAGGTCACCGGCAACGTCATGATGATTCGGCCGATCGGCGGCCTCGCGGCGCCTCGGATCGGCGGACCTGTGACGTTCTGGAATCTGGATTTGTTCTAACGCGAGCGGAGCTCCTCCATCACCGCGCTGGCCGCGTGGAGCCCCGGCAGCCCGGTGAGCCCGCCGCCGGGATGCGTCCCGGCGCTCGCGAGGAACAAGCCGGGCAGAGGCGTCCGGTACTGCGACCAGCCGAGCAGCGGCCGCGCAATCCAGAACTGATCGAGCGCCGTCTCGCCGTGGAACATGTGTCCGCCGGTGATGCCCCAGTGCAGCTCGAGGTCCGACGCGGTGACGATTTCGCGCGCCGTGACCAGCGCCTCGAGGCCGGGCGCATGCGGCGCGAGGACGTCCATCACGCGCCGGTACAGCGTCTCGCGATAGTCCTGGCCTTCGTCGCCTAGATGCATCGGCGCGCACTGCGCGTAGATCGACATGACCTGGCCGCCGTCGGGCGTGAGCGACGGATCGATGACGCTCGGAATCGCGATTTCGAGCCAGGGACGATCCGAGATGGCGCCGTACTTCACGGCGTCGAACGCGCGCTCGAGGTAGTCGAGGCTCGGCGCCACGAGCAGGCGGCCCCGGTACGGCAGCGCGTCGCCGGCAAACGCGGGGAACTCGGGAAGATCCGACAGCGCGAGGTTGATCTTGGCCGTGACGCCGCGGCCGCGGATGTGCCGCGTGCGCTCGCGGAACGACGCCGGCAGATCCATCGGGTCGACGAGGCGCAAGAGCGCCTCGCGCGGGTCGATCGCGGCGACGACCACGCGCGCGCTGATCTCGATGCCGGTATCGAGCGCGACGCCGCTCGCGCGGCCCTGGGACGTCAGCACGCGGGCGACGCGCGCGTCGGTTCGTATCGTCGCGCCGTAGGATGCCGCGCGCGTCGCGATCGCGCGCGCCAGCGCGCCCGGACCGCCGCGCGCCGTGAGACCGCCGCCGACCGGCATCGGATCCTCGGCGATCCGCTGCAGCAGGGCGCCGCCCGTGCCGGCCGATCGCGGGCCGGCGAACGTGCCGATGAGCGCGCGGGCCGCGACGGCGCCTCGCACCAGATCCGACTCGAACCACTCGTCGACGAGGTCGCCGACCGCCATCGGCACCCAGCGCGCGAGCCGCGCGAGGTTGGTCCGGCCGAGCGCGCGCGCGCGGCGGCCGGCGCCGATCATCCGCCACCAGTCGCGCATCGTCGTGTCGTCGATCGGCGGCGGCGGCTGGCGATCGAGCGCCCCGATGACGCCGGCGAGGCGCTGGGTCGTGTGGACGAACTCGCGCCACACTGCGGCATCACGCGCGGAGACGGGATTGATCGATCCGGCGGTGAGCACCGCGTCGCGGTGAAACGAGATCACGCGCCCATCCGCGCCGAGGGTCGTGAGCGCCGGGTCGGGCGTCAGGAACTCGAGGCCGGCGCCGCGATCGAGCTGGAGGGCCCGGACGACGTCGCGATGCACCGGTCCGAGTGCGTGGCTCAGCGCGGGCACATGGAAGCCCGGCGCCAGTTCCGAGGTCGCGGCCGCGCCGCCGGTGACCGGCTGGCGCTCGAGCACCGTGACCTGGAGCTTCTGCTTCGCGAGGAGCGCGGCGGCCACGAGCCCGTTCACGCCGCCGCCGATCACGATGACGTCCATCAAGGTCTCCGGGGGGCTTCGCCCCCGCGGACCCCCCTACGCCGTCGCCCGCGGGGGCCCCACAGGCCCCGCTCCGCTCCGGCGACTCGCTCGCGCATGCTCGCTCGTTCCATCTACGATGTTCCCGTGGCGTTCATTCGCGCATTCACCCAATCACCCATCCATTCGCACACTCGCCCAGTCGCTAACTCGCCCATTGCCCGCGGCGGCGCGGCGCGGTGTCCTTCAACGCGCGAAGCGCCGCATTCCTTCCCGGCGCGGCCATGATGCCGCCACCGGGGTGCGTCGCGGAGCCCGCGAGATAGAGGCCGCGAATCGGCGTCCGGTAGTCCGACCAGCCGGGCGCGGGCCGCAGGAAGAAGAGCTGCTCGAGCGAGAGCTCGCCCTGAAAGATGTTGCCCTCCGAGAGGCCGAACTCCCGCTCGATGTCGAGCGGCGTCAGCACCTGGCGGCCGACGATGCGCTCGCGGATATTGGGCGCGTGCTCGGCGATGGTGTTCACCACGGTGTCGCCGAACGCGTCGCGGTGGTCGTCCCACGCGCCCTCCCTCAGGTCGTAAGGCGCGTACTGCACGAAGCACGACATGACGTGCTGTCCCGGCGGCGCGACGGACGGGTCCGTCAGGCTCGGGATCACGATGTCGATGTAGGGCCGGCGCGAGTACTGGCCGTACTTCGCCTGATCGAACGCGCGTTCCATGTAGTCGACGGACGGCGAGATCGAGACCGCGCCGCGCAGATGCGGTCCCGCGCCGGGTTTCGCCGTGAAGTCCGGCAAGCCGTCGAGTGCGAGGTTGACCTTGCCCGACGACCCGCGGAACTTGTACCGCTTGATGTCGGTGACGAACTCAGCGGGCAGCGACGACTCGTCGAGCATCCGCAGGAACGTCAGCCGTGGATCGACGCTCGACAGCACCAGCGGCGCCTGCACCTCGTCGCCGTTCTCGAGCACGACGCCCGCGGCGGCGCCGCCCCGCTCGAGAATCCTCGCGACCGGCGACGCCACGCGGATCTCCGCACCGGCCGCGCGGGCCGCCAAGGCAATTGCCTCGGAGACGGCGCCCGTCCCGCCGCGCGACAGGCCCCACGACCGGAAGGCGCCGTCGATCTCGCCCATGTAGTGATGGAGCAGCACGTAGGCCGTCCCCGGCGATCGCACGCCCTGAAACGTCCCGATGATGCCCGACGCGCTCATCGTCGCCTTGAGGACGTCGGTCTCGAACCACTGGTCGAGGAAATCGACCGCGCTCATGGTGAGCAGCTGCAGCTGGTTGGCGCGGTCGTGCTTCGGCAGCGCGCGAAATCGCTGCGCGAGCGCGCCCAGCGCGCGCAGGTCGCCGAGCCGCATCGAGAACGGGTCCGGCGGGGTCATCGCGAGGATGGCTTTCGCGAAGCGCGCCATCTCGACCATCGCGCGGCCGTACTCGTCGTAGACCTCGGCGTCGCGCCGCGAATGCCGGGCGACTTCGCGGAACGTCCGCGCGTGGTCGTTCACGCGCCAGAGGTAGTCGCCGCTCGGCATCGGCGTGAACGTTCCGTCGAGCGGCAGGATCTCCAGCCCATGCGCGGCGAGGTCCAGGTCGCGGATGATTTCCGGCCTGAGGAGCGACACGACGTACGAGCAGACGGAGAACTTGAAGCCGGGGACGATTTCTTCGGTGACCGCGGCGCCGCCGACCAGAGGCCGGCGTTCCAGGACGAGCGTCCGGCGGCCCGCGCGCGCGAGGTACGCCGCCGCCGTCAGGCCGTTGTGGCCCCCGCCGATCACGATCGCGTCGTAGCGCTGCGCCACGCGTGACATTCTATGATCGGGCGCAACGCGCCCTCGCTATGATCGGGCGCGGCGCGCCCTCGCTATGATCGAGCGCCGCGGCCTCCGGAGGCGCCGTCAATGTCGCACGAGACGTGGACCACCGTCGATCGCTACATCGCCGATCAGTTCATCCCGCACGACGAGGCCTTCGACGCCGCGTTGAAGGACAGCGACGCCGCGGGCCTGCCGGCGATCGCCGTCTCGACGGCGCAGGGCAAGTGGCTGCATCTTCTCGCGCGCGCGATCGGCGCGCGGCGCATTCTGGAGATCGGCACGCTCGGGGGCTTCAGCGGGATCTGGCCGGCGCGCGCGCTGCCGCCTGACGGACGCCTGATCACGCTCGAGATCAGTGCGAAGCACGCGGAGGTCGCCCGCAGGAACTTCGCGCGCGCGGGCGTCGCCGATCGCGCCGAAGTGGTGGTCGGACCGGGGCTCGAGACGCTGCCGGCCCTGGCCGGCCCATTCGATCTCATCTTCATCGACGCAGACAAGCAGGGCTACGCGGATTACTTTCCGCACGCCGTGAGGCTGTCCCGTCCGGGCACGCTAATCGTGGCCGACAACGTCGTGCGCAACGGCGCCGTCGCCGACGCGGCCTCGACCGACGAGATGGTGAAGGGCATTCAGCGCTTCAACGCCGTCGTGGCCGCGGACCGGCGCGTGACCACCACGGTCCTGCAGACCGTCGGCGCGAAGGGCTACGACGGCTTCGCGGTCATCCTGGTGGAGCGGCCATGAAGAAGTGCCCGTACTGCGCGGAGATGATCCAGGACGACGCGATCAAGTGCCGGTACTGCGGCAGCATGCTGACCGGCGCGCCTGGCGCGGCCGTCGCGGCGAGCCGCGGACCCGATCCGGATGTGTCGAACCTCCTGGCGCAGGGGCAGAAGATCGCGGCCATCAAGCTCGTGCGTCAGAAAACGCAGTGCGGCCTTCGCGACGCCAAGGAGTACGTCGACGCGATCGAGGCCGGCCGCGCCGCGGCGTGGCCGACGGCGGCGCCGCCGGTCGGACCGGGCGGCACGCCCGGTGCGGCGAGCGCCATCCGCTGGCTGTTCCTGCTGGCGATCGTGCTCCTGGCCTGGTGGTTCTACGCGCGGCATCAGTGATTCTTCGCCCGCTATAATCCGCGCGTGCCCGTCGGATCGCCGTTTCACGATCGCACGCTGCCACTCTGCGAAAGCCTGAATTACCGCGAGTGGGCGGGCTACTACGCGCCCAGCTCCTACGAACCGCTGCACGAGCACGAATACAACGCGATCCGGAACGGCGCCGCCCTCATCGACGTCTCGCCGCTCTTCAAGTACATCGTGAGCGGCGCCGACGCCGCGGCGCTCGTCGATCGGGTCATCACGCGCGACGCCACGAAGCTCGGCGTCGGCCAGGTGATCTACACGCCCTGGTGCGACGAGGACGGCCGCGTCGTCGACGACGGCACCGTGACGCGATTGGCGCCGGATCGCTTTCGCTGGACCGCCGCCGATCCCAGCGGGCGGTGGATCGAGCGTCAGGCTGACGGTCTCGACGCGCAGATCGAAGACGTCTCGGAGTCGCTTGCCGCCCTCGCCCTTCAGGGGCCGACGTCGGCGCGCGTGCTGCGCGCCCTGAGCGACGCCGACATCGACGGCCTCCGCTACTTCCGCGTGACGGCGGGCGCCATCGCCGGCCGCCGCGTCGAGATCTCCCGCACCGGATACACGGGCGACCTCGGCTATGAAATCTGGATGGCGCGCGAAGATGCCGGACCGGTGTGGGACGCCCTGATGCAGACGGGCCCGGCGTACGGCCTGAAGCCGACGGGGCTCCTCGCGCTCGACGTCGCGCGCATCGAGGCCGGATTGCTGCTCACCGACGTCGATTTCTTCAGCGTGCGGAAGGCGCTGACGACGTCGCAGATCTACACGCCCTTCGAGATGGGCCTCGACCGCCTCGTCGACGCCGGCAAGGGCCCGTTCCTTGGCCGTGCGGCGCTCGCGGCCGAACGCGCGCGCGGGCCCCGCCGCCGCATCGTGGGACTTGCCGTCGACTGGCAGACCATCGAGACGCTCTACGACGCCGTCGGTCTGCCGCCGGTCGCGCAGGCCACTGCCTCCCGCGTCGCCGTGCCGGTCTTCGTCGACGGCAAGCAGGTCGGCCGCCTGACGTCGTCCACCTGGTCGCCCGTGCTGAAGCAGATGATTGGGCTGGCGACCCTTGATGCCGCGCACACCGCGGTCGGCACCCGGGTCGAAGTCGAGCACACCGTGGACGTCGTCCGGCACCGGGCGAAAGCCACGGTCGTCGCCACGCCGTTTTTCAACCCGAAGCGGAAGACCGCCACACCTGCTCTGTAGCGACCCTCATCGTCGCCCGCCGGTTAACAGTCCGGGCCCCCATCGCGTCCTTTGAGACACGTGAGTCCTCATTCCATGGCCGTCGGCGTGAGATGGGCTGAGGAGCCCGGCGAGCTCGTCCGTCTCGTCGAGGCGGCTCGCGGGGGCGATCGCGCCTCGTTCGCGGCGTTGTATCAGCGATTCTCGCGCGCGGTGCACGGGATCGTCATGACGCGTGTCGCCCGTGCGGACGTCGACGACATTGTCCAGGACGTGTTCCTGGTGGCGATGGAGCGGATGTCGACGCTGCACGAGCCGGCGGCGTTTGCCGGGTGGCTGGCGGCCATTGCGCGGCATCGCGCCGTCGATCACCTGCGGCGTGCGCCGCGGACCACGGAGTTGCCGGAGCTGGCGGCGCCGTGCGGCGCGGATCGCGCCGAGGCGATGGCCGCGCTCGCGGCGATTCGTTCGCTGCCGCCGGCCTACTCCGAGACGCTGACGCTGCGCCTGGTCGAGGGCCTCACGGGGCCCGAGATCGCGGCGAGCACGGGACTCACCGAAGGGTCGGTACGCGTCAATCTGCATCGGGGCATGAAGCTCCTCAGGGAGCGGCTGGAAGGGGGACTGCCGTGAGCGGCGACTACTTGTGGGATCGGAGCGGTCCGCGCGATCCGGAGGTCGTCAGGCTCGAGCAGCTGCTCGCGCCGCTCGGCCAGTCGAGGCCTCCGGCCGACCTGCGGATGCCGGTGACGCGCCGCCGCTTCTCGGCCGCGTTCGTCGTGGCCGTGACCGCCGCGGCCTCGATCGTCGCGGCAGTCGTGACCGTCGTCGAGCACGACAGCCGGCAGGAACCGCCCGGCTTCGCCGTCACGACGATCGCGGGCTCGCCGACCATCAGCGCGCGGCCGGTCGGCGAGAACGGCCGCCTCCTGCCCGGACGCTGGCTCGAAACCGACGCGTCCGCGCGAGCCTCGATCGACATCGCCGACATCGGTCAGGTCGACCTTGCTCCCGAATCGCTTCTGCGTCTCGTCAGCTCCCGTCCGGGCGACTACCGGATGCATCTGCGCCGCGGCTCGCTTCATGCACGCATCTGGGCGCCGCCCGGACAGTTCGCCGTCGACACCCCGACGTCGACGACGGTCGATCTCGGCTGCGCCTACACGCTCTCGGTCGGCGACGACGGCGTCGGCCTGGTGAAGGTGGAAACCGGCTGGGTCGGGTTCGAATGGCAGGGACGCGAGTCGTTCATCCCCGCGGGCGCCGTCTGCGTGACGCGGCCCGTGCTCGGCCCCGGCACGCCGTACTTCGACGACGTCTCGCCGGCCTTTCGCTCGGCGATTGACGTGATCGACGCCGGCCGCCCGGACGCGCCCGACGCCGACGCCAGGCGGCAGGCGGCGATCGCGCTCGTGCTTGCCGAAGCGCGCGACAAGGACGTCGTCACGCTCTGGCACCTGCTGGGGCGCGTGCGGCCGGAGGAGCGAGACGCGATCTTCGACGTGCTCGCGCGCGAGGTGGCGCCGCCGTCGTCGGTGACTCGCGAGGGGATTCGCCGCGGCGATCGCGCGATGCTCGATGCCTGGTGGGATCGCCTCGGCCTCGGGACCACCACCTGGTGGCGCACGTGGAAGCAGCAGTGGCGGGATCGTCCGGATCGATAGAAAGGGGACACGTATGCAGGTCAAAGGATTCACGGCGGCGATGGCCGTCGCGATCGGCGTGCTGGCCGCGCCGGCGATGCGAGCGAGCGACTTCGTGGGCGTGTATTGTCTGCCGGACAAGGTGGTGCTCGAGCCGAACGACACCGAACCGCAGCGCGCGCAAATCTGGGGCGCGTTCCTCATCGCGGACACGAAGTCCGGCAGCACCTACCGCGCCGCCGAGCGCGGGTATCTCTACTACTCGTGTCCGCAGGGCAAGGACGCGGCCTGCGCGAACGAGTGGAGCGATCTCAAGGCGCTCGTGGGTACGGGCAAAGGCGTGGGATTCGGCGGACGCTTTCAGCCGAGCGGACGTCTCCGGAAGCCCACTGATCCGGTGGGATCGCCCGATCCGTATCCCATTCAGTTCGGACTGGTGAAGCTTGGGGGCGACACGTACTCGCTCAACCTCCTCAACCAGTTGAAGGCGGCCAGGTAGCGCCAACGGGCGCTCGATTCTGGAGGAGTGTCGCGTGGCGGCCACCAGTCTTGTCGCGACGAGGGCGCGTCGATCGGACGGCTCGGCCCTGTTCGTGGGCTTGTCGCTGGTCCACGCGATGCTTCTCCTGGCCGTTCCGTCGGCGCCGCTCATCGCGATCCTGTTGTGGTGGAACGGCAACACGATCTCGCACAACTTCATCCACCGCCCGTTCTTTCGGTCACGGACCGCGAACCGCGCGTACGCGATCTTTCTGAGCCTGCTGATCGGCGTGCCGCAGAGCTTGTGGCGGGCGTGGCATCTCTCGCACCACGGCGACGTGCCGCTCCGGGCTCCGGCGCGACGCCAAGCGGCGGCGATCTGGATCGAATCGGCGGCGGTGCTGTCGCTGATGGCGGTGATCGCGGTCCTCTGGCCGCGCATTTTTCTGACGGCGTATCTCCCGGGCTACGCGGCGGGCGCCGCGCTGTGCCTCCTGCAGGGACACTACGAGCACGCCGGCGGCGTCACGAGCCACTACGGCCGGCTTTACAACCTCCTCTTTTTCAACGACGGTTACCACGTCGAGCATCACAGCCGGCCGCACGCGCCGTGGACTGACCTGCCGGACCTGGTCCAGCCGGGCGCGCGCGCGAGCCACTGGCCCGCGATCGTTCGCTGGCTGGAGGCTGCGCCCCTCGACGCGCTCGAGCGCCTGGTGCTCGCATCGCCGGCGCTCCGCCGCTTCGTCGTCAGCCGCCACGAACGGGCGTTCCGAGCCCTCTTGCCCGCGATGGCCGGCGCGTCGCGCGTCACGATCGTGGGCGGCGGACTGTACCCACGCACCGCGATCATCCTCGGCCGGCTCCTGCCCGGCGCGGCGCTGACGATCGTGGATCTCGATGGCGGCCATCTGGAGACGGCGCGCGCGCTTCTCGACGCCGGCGTGCGCCTGATTCGCGGGCGCTTTGATCCGGCCGATCCCGAGGACGCGGATCTCGTCGTCGTGCCGCTCGCGTTCCGCGGCGAGCGCGAGGCCGTCTATCGCGCGCCGAATGCGCCGCTGGTGATCGTCCACGACTGGATCTGGCGCCCGAGGGGCCAGGGCCGCCGCGTGTCATGGCTGCTGCTCAAGCGACTCAACCTCGTGCGCCGCTGAAGGCGGCGGGGCTGGCGGCGGCGCTGCTGCTCGCGAAGGCCTTCGCGATGGCCGGCCATCCGTGGCCGCAGTCGGCATCGATGCTTGCCGCCGTGTTCTGGCAGGACGCCGCCGTCGCGCTCGTTTTCGCGGCGATCGAGGTTGCGGCGCCGCCCGCCGTCTCGGCGGCGCTCTTTGCCGTCGCCCTTCTGCTCGTCGCCATCAACGTCCCGGTCGCGCGCGCGCTCGGCGCGCCGATGACGTGGACGATGTGGCGCGCGGCCGGCACGGCCATGACCGATTCAGCCCTCCACGAGCTCACCGTTCTGAACACGGCCGCGATGGCGGCGGTCGCCGCGACGGGCGTGACGGTCGCCTTCCTCGCCAATCCGCGGCGGGCGCGCGTCGCGATCGCGACGCTGGCGGCCCTCGCCGTCACCGGCGGATGGGCGGCGACGCGCGTCGACGTGGGCGGCCGCGATCGAAACGCGATCACCGCGCTCTGGCCAGCGGCGGCGCCGGCTGTCGCGGCGGCGCCGGCCGGCGTGGATCTTTTCCAAAGTCCCTACGCGACGGCGGCGAGCGACGATCGGCGCGACCTGTCGGGACGCGCGCGGGGCATGAATGTCGTCATGGTCGCCCTCGAGTCGACGGCCGCACGGTATCTGCGCCTCTACGGCGCCGACGTCGATCCGATGCCGAAGCTCGGCGCGCTGGCGCAGGCCGGCGTCGTCTTCGACGCGGCCTATGCCGTGTATCCAGAGAGCATTCGCGAGCTCTTCGCGACGCTGTGCGGCCGGCCGCCGGCTCCCGGCCAGGGCGCCGAGGCGGACGCGGCCCTGCCGTGCGACGCGCTGCCGGCGCGCCTGAAGCGCGCGGGCTATCGCACTGCGCTCTTCCACTCAGGACGTTTCGACTACCTCGGCATGCGGGCCGTCGTCGACGGGCGGGGATTCGACGTGGCCGAGGATGCGGCGGTGATCGGCGGCCGCGTGCACTCGAGCTTCGGCGTCGACGAGAACGCCACCGTCGCGCGCATGCTCGAGTGGATCGATGCGGCGAACCGGAACCGGCCCTTCTTTCTGATGTACCTGCCGATTGCCGGCCACCACCCGTATGCGACACGCGCGCCAGGCCCGTTCAACGGGCGCACCGATGAGAGCCAGTACCTGAACGCGCTGCACGAGGGCGACGCGGCCCTCGGCGATCTGCTGGCCGGTCTGCGCTCGCGCGGCCTCGACTCGAACACCATGGTCGTCGCCTTCGGCGACCACGGCGAGGCGTTCGGTCAGCACGACGGCAATTCGGGACACTCGCTCTACATCTATGACGAGAACGTGCGCGTTCCGCTCGTCATCCACGTGCCCGGCATGACGCGCGCCGTTCGAGTCGGCCGGCCCGTTAGCATCGTCGATCTCGAGCCGACGGTGTTGGATCTCGTTGGCCTCGGCTCGCCGGCGGACGCGCCGCGATCCATGCTCAGTCCGTCCGCGCGCCTGGCGTTCTTCTTCACCGACTACTCGCGAGACTGGATCGGCCTGCGGGACGGATGCTGGAAGTACCTCTTCGATGTCGCCGGCGACCGGTCCCGGCTGTTCGACGTGTGCCGCGATCCGGACGAGCGCCAGGATCGCTCGTCGGATCTGGCGGATCGCGTCGCAGCCTATCGCCTGCGCGCTGAAGAGTGGCTTGGCTCTACAGGTAGTGCCCGATCGCCATCAGGATGACCGTGACGACGAGCAGCACGATGACAATGTTGCCGCCGGTCCTGATGCGGCCGCGCAGCCGCTGCATGTCGGCCAGGAGCTGCGTGCGCGTCGCGCCATCGGTTGTCGTCGCGAGCGTCGCCGCGGTCGCGTCCAGCGTGCGGGCGCTTCGGCCGACGACGCTGCCGCCGAGGATGCCGGCGATCAGGCCGAGCAGTCCGCCGAACCCGAAGACCTTGGCCTCGGTCGTCGCGGAGATCGTCGGATCGAAGCCCGAAGTCAGGTGCCAGTAGAGATAGATGCCCGACAGGATTGTCAGCCCCGCGATCGCCCCCATGAACGCGTTCAGGCCGGCGCGCTGCAGGTTCGACATCACCTTGCCGCCGTCGGCGCCCATGCGCTCGATCGATGGCATCACGAAAAAGGCGAGCAGCGTGACCGAGCCCAGCCAGAGCGCGGCGCAGAGGACGTGCAGGGCTCGAATTGATAGAAACAGCGCGTTCATTCCATCCTCCCGGGGACTTCGCCCCGCGGACCACCGACGGCGTCGCTCGTCGCGATCGACGGCCTGTCGCTGGCCATTCTAGACGTCACCGAGCGATTCCACCACGAAGCGATCGAACGCGTAGAGCAGATCTTCGCGGCTCGAGTACGGGCCGGGCCGGTACGCCGGCGAGCTGATGCCCGATTGCGCCAGTTCGCAGACGTGCCAGTCCTGACGGTTCGTCATGTCCCAGAATTCCGTCGCGTCGCGGATGTCGAAGTCCGCGCGCGCGCGTTCGTTCGGGTGGACCAGCCACTCGCAGACGACGACGGTGCGCGACGGGGACATCGGCCACAGGATGTGCGTCAGCACGTAGTCCGGATGCGGCGCGAGGAGGAAGTTCGGGAACACCGAGTAGTAGTAGACGCGCCGGCGGTCGGCCTCGCCGAGCGCCGGCAGCGGATGGCGCCGCGTCTGGCCGTCGAGCGACATCGTCTGCACGCCGTCGTTCAGGTCCATCCGGCCCCCCATGTACGTGCCCTGCAGCGGCTCGTTTTCGCCGCTGAGATAGTGCGAGAGGCGGTTGAGCGCCGGGTGTAGCGTAGGGCAGTGGAGGCACTCGTTGTAGTTCTGGACGATCAGTTTCCAATTGGCCCGGACGTCATAGGTCTGGCGGGCCGCCACGCGCAGGTCCGACATCGTCCAGTCGCGGAACTTCGCGCGCAGGTCTCCCAGGTGCGAGTCGAGCGACGGGCCGTCGGCGACGAGCGAGACGAACACGTGTCCGTCCCACACGCCGGTCCGCACGGCGCCGAGCGGATAGTCGGCTCTCGAAAATTCCAGCGTGCCGTCCATGTGAGGGGCGCCGGCGAGACGGCCGTCGTAGTCATACGTCCACGCGTGGTACGGACAGACGATGCGCCCGCTAAAGGCGCCTTCGGCCTCTTCGCACAGGCGCGTGCCGCGATGGCGGCAGACGTTGTAGAACGCGCGCACGTCGCCGGCGTCGTTCGCGCGCAGGACGATCACGCTGTCGCCGTCGATCTCGCGGGCGATCCACGAGCCCGGCGTGGGCATGGCCTCGAGCCGACCGACACCGATCCATCCCCGGCGATAGAACACGGCCTGCTCGCGCGCGAAAATGGCGGGGTCGGTGTAGTACCGGGCCGGCAGCGTGAAGGCGCCTGACGGCAGGTCGGCGCGGGGCTTGTAAGGCATGGCGACTACGAGTCGCGCGGATCATATCGCGCGGCGATGAAGGAGGCGGGATGCAGCGGCGGCTGATCGGATTCGCGGTGATGATCGTTCTCGTCCTGGGCGTGCCCAAGCACGCCTTCGCGCACAAGCTCGTGTTCGTCGTCCGGCACGGCGAACGGGCCGATGCCGGCATGACGCAGCAGGCCGATCCGCCGCTGTCGAGCGCGGGCCAGGCTCGCGCGCAGAAGCTGATGACGATGCTGGCCGACGCCGGCGTCACGGCCATCGTCACCACCGAGCTCGTGCGGACGCAGCAGACCGCCCAGCCGCTGGCCGCGAAGCTTGGCCTGACCCCGGACGTCGTGCAGCACGACAACGTCCAAGGCGTCGTCGCGACGCTCAAGATCACGCACGCGACGGACGTCGTCCTCGTCGTCGGCCATTCGGATACGATACCGGCGATTCTCAAGGCGTACGGGAAGGCCGACGTGACCATCCCGGACAACGAGTACGACGACCTTTTTGTCATCGTGCCGGCGACCGGGATGGTCGTCAGGCTTCGATACTGACGGTACGACGGGTTCGAGGAGCCTTCTGGCGCTGGCCATCCTTGGATCCGGGACGCATGCGGGAGGACATCGACACATGGATCCCATCCTGGCCCCGATGAAAGGCAGCGACCATCGCGAGGTCGCCGGCGTGTCGCTCGATACCGCAGCGGTGGGCGATGGACGCGTCAAGCGCGTCATCTACCCGAAGGGCTTCCACTGGGCGCGCGACATGAAGGTGCTCGTCGGCACCGACCTCTGCATGCACGCGCATGTCGGATTCCTGGTACGCGGCCGGCTGCACGTGCGCTACGCCGACGGCTGCGTGAAGGAGTTCGCGGCGCCTCAGGCCGTCGCGATCGAGCCCGGCCACGACGGCTGGGTCGACGGCGACGAGCCGGCCGTGCTCATCGAGTTCGACTTCCTCGGCGACACGGCGAAACGCTTCGGCATGCCGTCCGAGCATCGGCACGGCTGAACCCGGGCGCGCCGCCACGATGCACGATCGGCGGCAATTTGTGTACGCTATGCGGATGACCGCGAAGGCTTTTGTCGTCCCCTCATCCATCTTGGCCGCGTCGTGCCTCGCCCTGACCCTGTCGGTGCGTGCCACGGCCCAGCAGAAACCCGCTCCCGCGTCCCAGAAATCGGCGTCCGCCGCGCCGCAGAAGACCGAGGCCGCGCCCGCGTCGCTCGTCGCCCGCGGAGAGTACCTGACCACCTCCGTCGCCATGTGCGTGCAGTGCCACTCGGGCCGGGACGAGGCCGGCAACATCCTCGACAGCGCGCGCTTTCACGGCGGCGCGATCCCGGTGACCTCGCCGTACCCGATGACTCAGTGGGCCACGATCGCGCCAAGCCTGGCGGGCCTGCCCGGGTTTTCGGACGAACAGGTGATTTCGCTGCTCACGACCGGAAACATGGGCGACGGCCGCCCGTCGCCGCGCCGGCCGATGCCGCCCTTCCGCATGAGCAAAGACGACGCGCAGGCGATCGTGGCGTTTCTGCGGTCGCGGTAGCGGAAGGCTTAAGGCTCAAGGCTTAAGGCTTAGGGCCGTGCAGGCTGAATCGCGTGGGGCACGACGACCGCTGACGGCGTGCGCGCCTTGAGCCTTGAGCCTTAAGCCCTAAGCCTTAAGCCTTAAGCCCTGAGCCTCCCTAAAGTCCAATCATCACGGAAAACGCGCTCTGCGGCCCCGCTTTGATGTGGACGAGGCCCTTGCGGTCGCTCGCGTCGAAATACCAACCCGTCGCCGCCGCGTCGAACGCGGCCTTCTGTCGGTCGAGGGCCTGACGTCCGGCGCCCTCGATCGGGATTTCCGCGAGGGCCTTGCCGCCCACCGAGACCGTCGCCGGCTTTCGCGGCGAGTGGACTTCGACGATGTAACTGCGCGACGCCGGCATGCCGTCGTAGCGGCCGACCGCCGGATGAACGGTGATCGTGATGCGGTCGCCGGCCGCATCAGGCACCGGCGGCGCGTCGGATTCGATCAGCGTCCGCGCGAACGCCCCCGTTCGATATTTCTGCGTGTCGCCGTCGTCCTCATAGAGCGTGAAGCGCGAGTGCCCTGACGGGTAGACGTCCAGCGTCACCGGGTCGGCCGGTTTCTGGCCGTCGTACAGCATCTCGGGATACATCGGCACGATCGCGCCGGCTTTGACGAAGAGCGGCAGCTTGTCGAGCGGCGCGGCGTAGCCGTTGAGCGTCGTCGGTCCGTCGATCTCCGTGCCGTCCCAGTAGTCGATCCAGCGGCCGGCCGGGAAATAGATGTCGTCGCGGATCGGCGCGTCCTGGAAGACCGGCGCGACGAGGAACGACTCGCCGGCCATGAACTGATACTGCGTGCGCTTCGACCACGTCACCGGGTCGTCCGGGAACTCGAGCACCATCGCGCGATCGGTCGGGACGCCCGTGTCGTAAGCCTCGCGCGAGAGCGTGTAGAGGTACGGCGTCAGCCGCTGCTTGAGCTTCAGATACTTGCGGTTGATCGACGTGTACGGCTCGCCGAAGATCCACGGCTGCTTCATCAGGTTGGTTTGTTTCGACCAGCCGCTGATGATCATCCAGACCGGCGTGAAGGCCTTCCACTGCAGATCGCGGACCTGCGTTTCGGCGCTGCCGCCGAAAATGCCGTCGACGTCGCCGGTCGCCGCGTTGAAGCCGGAGAGGCCGGCGCCAATCACCGTGGGGATGTGGAAGCGGATGTACTCCCAGTTGCCCGACTGGTCGCCCGACCAGATGGTCGAGTACCGCTGGCCGCCGGCCCACGCGCACGTCGTCCACACGAAGCCGCGCGCGTCGGCGTTCTGCTCGATGCCGTTGTAGGCGTCGCGCATGCCGTTCAGCGCGAACTGGTAGCCGCGCCCGACCCAGGCGACGTCGAGCTTCATCACGCGCGATCCGTAGTCGCGGACTTCGGTCGCGATGCGCGCGAGGCCGTTCTCGGTCCAGAGGCCGGTGTGGAACCCGAGCGGCTTCAGCGCCTGGATCGTCTCGGGCAGCTGCTGGTAGCCGCAGCCGTAGCCGTCGTTCGGCATGATCCACGAGCCCGGCATGTCGTTGTCGCGGTACTTCTGCGCCACCTTGCTGACGACGTCGATCGTCTTGCCGGTCTTGTTGTAGCAATCGGAGTCGCCGAAGCCGAGACCCCAGCGCGGCGGCATGAACGGCCGGCCCGTGACCTGCGTGTAGAGATCGAGGATGTGCTTCAGCGACGGCCCGTAAAAGTAGTACGCGTCGAAACGCGGCTCGTCGTGCGACAGCGCGAGCGGCGAGAGGAAATCGTACCGGCCCGGCGCCATCGTGTTGCGGAACACGCCGTAGCCGGCCGTGCTCATGTAGAACGGCGCCGGGCTCGGCGTCGCGCCATCGTTCCAGTTGCGCGTGTTGAGCCGAATGTTGACCGACGTGTCGCGGTGCGAGAAGTACCCGTTCTGCATCCCGCCGCCGAAGAAGTTCTCGTCGTCGCCTCGCCGGAGTGTCTGCACGGAGGCGGGGCCGTACGTCAGCGGCTTCGTTTCCTGCCAGACGACGACCGTGTTCGTCTTGTCGAAGAGCGCGAATCGCAGGGGGCGCTTGTAGATCCGGAGCACGACCGCCGATGTCGACAGCCGGTAGTAGTCGCCGGCGTCGCGGCTCGTGACCGCGAGGGGAGCGCCGGTCCAGACGACCATCTGCGCGTCGGCGGCGTTGGGTTGGGCCTCGGTGAACTGTCCGTCGGGGCCGAGCCAGATTCGGAAGAGATCGTCGCGATAGAAGAGCACGCGGACCTGATCCTGGCCGGCGGAGATCGTCGCGACGTTGTCCTTCACGTCGAAGGCGGTCAGATCGCCAAGCGTCACGCTCCGGCCGCGCGGGGCCGCAGCTGCGCCGCCGCGCTGGCCCTGGGACGTGACGGCGGCCGTCGCTCCGCTTCCGAGGAGCATGACCACGATTCCGGCGGCGGCGAGGCGAGTGAGGCGCGGCATGGCCGCTAGTTGTAGCGCGTCGATGCCGGCGAGGCAACCGGCGGCACGCGCCGGTCGCGATACACTCCCCGAGCCGCGTCATGAGCCAGCCGTCCCTCGATCGCGCGATCGGCCTTCCGGCCGCCACGCTTCTCGTCATCGGCGGCATCGTCGGCTCCGGCATCTTCCTGACGACGGGCATCATGGCGGCGTCGCTGCCGTCGGCGCCGCTGCTGATGCTGGCGTGGCTCGCGGGCGGCCTCTTCGCGCTCGCCGGCGCGTTGACCTATGCCGAGCTGGGCGCGATGTTTCCACGGGCCGGCGGCGTCTACGTGTATCTGCACGAGGAGTTCGGCGCGCTCCCGGCCTTTCTCTACGGCTGGACGATGCTGCTCGTCGCGCTCTGCGGCGGGTGCGCGGCGGTCGCGGTCGGGTTCGCGGACTATCTGAGTCACTTCTGTCCCGCGCTCGGTGTGGACCGCGTGCTGGTCGCGATGCCTCTCGGGTCGGTCGTCTGGCGGATTTCGGCCGGCCAGGTCGTCGCCGTCGCGTCGCTCGTCTTTCTCGGCGCGGTCAACTACGTCGGGGTGAGGTCCGGCAGCGCGACCAACGCCGTGTTGACGACGGCGAAGATCCTCGGGTTGGCGATCCTGCCGGTCGCCGCCGTGATCACGGTGAGACATGCGCTCCTGGCGACTGGCGTCTGGAGCATGGACGTGTCCCTGCCCGGGGCGTCGCCGGCAGCGGCGTTCGGCGTGGCGATGATCGCCGTCCTCTGGGCCAACGACGGCTATTACTTCCTGACGTACGCCGCCGGAGAAGTGCGCGATCCGAAGCGCAACCTGCCGCGCGCGCTGATCTACGGCCTCCTCGGCGTCATGGCGATTTACCTGGTCGTCAACCTCGCCTACTTCGCCGCGCTGCCGATGGACCAGATTGCGGGCACGTCGCGCATCGCCGAGCGGGCGGCGACGGCGATGATGGGGCCGACTGGCGCGACGATCGTCGCGCTGACGGTCGTCGTCTCGACCTTCGGGTGCAACGCCGCAGCGATTCTCGCGTCGTCTCGCCTGCTCTATGCGATGGCGGCTGACGGACTGTTCTTCCGATCCGCCGGCACCGTGCATCCGCGGTATCACAGCCCGCACGTCGCCATCGTTCTGGTCACCGTCTGGTCATCGTTTCTGGCGCTGTCGGGGACCTACGAGCAGCTCTTCACTTACGTCGTCTTCACGTCGGTGCTCTTCAGTCTGTTTGGAGGGCTCGCGCTCTTCTGGCTGCGTCGCGCGCGGCCCGGTGCGGAGCGGCCGTATCGGGTCTGGGGTTACCCGATCGTCCCGGCGCTCTTCATGGCCGGGTCGGTGTTCGTGATCGTGAACACGCTTCAGGCCCGGCCCGTCGAGTCCATCGCCGGATTGGCGCTCCTGGCCATCGGACTGCCCGTGTTTTACTACTGGAGAAGAACACTTCCAGGTACGACAGGTACGTCAGGTACGTCAGGTACGACGGGCGAGAGGTAGTTGCATCACTGGTCAACATTTTTCTCTGAGGGATCGATGCCCGGCGAACGAAAGTCAAATCCGGAAGATGACCCGAATGCAGGTTCCTCGGACCCGTCGTACCTGACGCACCCCTCGCACCCGACGCACCTGTCATGAAATTCACATTTCTTGGCGCCGGCGCGGTCGGCGGTTACTACGGCGCGCTGCTCGCACGTGCCGGCCACGACGTCGCGTTTGTGGCGCGCGGCGCGCACCTCGAGGCGATCCGCCGGCACGGCATCAAAGTCGTGTCCGGCGCCGTCGGAGATTTCACCGCTGCCGTCGCGGCCGACGCCGACCCGGCGAAGCTTCGCCCAGCGGACGTTGCCATTCTGACGACCAAGACATACGACAACCCGACGGCGCTGCCCGCGCTGCGTGCCCTTGTCTCGCCGCAGGCGGCCGCGCTGACGCTGCAGAACGGCGTGGACAGCGCCGACGAGGTCGCCGCAGTCGTCGGCGAGGCGGCGACGCTCGCCGGCGCGACCTACATCGCAACCGCGATCGACGCGCCCGGCGTCATTCGCCAGACCGGCGACCATCGCCGCATCGTGTTCGGCGAAGTGTTTGATCCCAAGACGGCGCCGACGCCGCGCGTGATGGCCGTCCACGATGCTTTCAAGTCGGCCGGCATCGTCTCCGATCCGGTCGCCGACGCGCGGCCGTCACTCTGGGAGAAGTTCGTCTACCTAGCGCCCTTCGCGGCCGTGACCGGTGCGTCGCGCCTTCCGCTTGGCCCGATCTGGGCGGACGAGACGTCACGGGCAGTGTTCGAGGACGCGATTGCCGAGGTCGCGGCGGTCGCGCGCGCCTCAGGTGTCGCGCTGCCAGACGACGTCGTGGCACGAATTCAGAAGTACTCCTCAGCCATTCCACCCACGACGCGGTCGTCGCTGTTGATCGATCTGTCTAACGGCAAACGGATCGAAGTGGAGTCGCTGGCGGGATCGGTCGTCCGGCGCGGCGCGGCGCTCGGCGTGCCGACGCCGATCATGCGCGCGCTCTACGGCGTGCTGAAGCCGCACGCGAACGGCGCGGCGGCTATTTGACCGCGAGCGGCCTGTACCCGTCAGGCGTGTGGTACACGAACGCCGCCGCTCCCCAATTGAGGATCACGGCCCGGCTTGACAACAGCTCGTTCAGGGCGATGCTCGACTCGACGGCGCCGCGATAGGAACGCCCGCGGATGAGGTCCATGCCGCCCGCGCTGCCCGGCGCGCCGCCGTCCCACTCGCCGCTGTCGCTCAGGTACAGCTTGCCGTTGTCCAGATCCAGCGCAAACCCGTAGGTCGCCGGCTGGAGGTCGGTGTCGATCTTGCGGACGGTCACGAGCTTGCCGAGGTCCGAGCCGTCGGGATCGATCGCGTGCTCGTCGCGCGCCGCCGGGCTGGCGCCGATGAAGATCGCCGCCTCACCGCGGGCGATCACGCGCGCCGGATCGATCGTGATCTCGAAATACCACTTGCCGTGTGCGGGCGCGACGGGCGCGACGACGTCATACACGGCGTCGGCGCCGGCCGCCGCGGCCGCGACTGGCGGCGCGACGTGTCCGGTCTGCGCGTAGGTATCGAGCGTCTGGACGCGCTCGTTGGTCAGCCGGACGACGCAGACCGTCTTCATGTAGTCGCGCAGCAGCGACGCGAGCCAGGCGTCGCGATCGCCCTGGCTGGACCCCAACTCGCAGGTTTTGTCCCGCGAGGCGATCCAGCGGCGCTGCTCGTCGCGGAGCGTCGTCCGTTCCGCGGTCGGCAGGGTCGTCATCAGGTTCGTGTAGACGCGATTGATCGTCGCGTCGGCGCCCTTGAGCTCGATGCCGAGACACTGCGCGCGCTCGGCATCATTCTTCGGATGGTCGCAGCTCGCGAATGCGGCGCGAGGAAACAGGCACATGGCGGCGATGACCGCTGCCGCGCACACCACGGGGCGCGTAGAGATAGACATATCCGTGCCGTGGACCAAGTCCCGTACCAGGTCTCTGAGCGCTGTTCATCGCCGGACGGGCGGCTGATCGGGAATTCGGCCCGGAAAACGCGAAAAGCGCGACCACAGTCCGTGCCAGGCCGACCGAAGCCCCCGGGCCTGATCGCCGCGACCGGCCGGTCCTGTGCGTCAGGCACGAAAAATGAAATAAACCGCGCCCATCAGACAGAAGCCGGCCCACAGGTAGTCCAGCTTGATCGGCGCCCGCATGTAGAAGATCGCGAACGGCACGAACACGCCGAGCGTGATGACTTCCTGCAGGATCTTCAACTGGCCCAGGGAATACGCCGTGTAGCCAATCCGGTTCGCCGGCACCTGGAACAGATACTCGAACAGCGCGACGGCCCAGCTCGCGATCGCCGCGACGTACCACTTGCGGTCGGCGAGATTGCGCAGATGAGCGTACCAGGCGAACGTCATGAAGCAGTTGGACACAATCAGCAGCAGGACCGTTCGAAGCAGTACGGGCATGGGCGCTCCGGAGGCAAGACGGGTACGTCAGGTACGTCGGGTGCGACGGGTACGACGGGCGAGACGAACCTGCTTCGCCAGCCAACATTATTTTCTTTCAGCCAAACGAAAGATGGCCAGCGCCAGAACGTTCCTTGGACCCGTCGTACCTGACGGACCCGACGCACCCGTCGTACCTGGCTCCTATCGCCGCCCGACCCACTTGTCCATGAATCCGATGACGCGGCGCTCGTACTCGTCGCGCCGCTGGTCGAAGAACTTGGCGTGGTCGAGCGCGGGGTCGAACCAGAGTTCCTTGGGTTCCTTCGCGGCGTCGTAGAGCAGGCGGCCGCTCTGGGGTGAGATGACCGTGTCGGCGCCGCCCTGCATCAGCAGGATGGGGCGCGGGCTGATCTGCGCGATCACCCGCTTGGCGTCGGCTTCATCGCGCGTGAGCCCCGTGTTCTCGCGAATCCAGAAGCCGATGAGGCTCGCGAAGGGGAATGGGGGCAGACCGGTGAAGTGCCGCACGCTCGTCGCGATGGTGTCGTCCATCGACGAGAACGCGCTGTCGGCGACGAGCGCCGCGACGCCCGGGTTCTTCGCCGTGTATTGAATCGCGATGGCGCCGCCCATCGACACGCCGAGCAGCGCGATCTTCCGGCGGTCGATGTCCGGCTGCCGGACCGCGAAGCCGAACCACGCGTCGAGGTCCCGCAGCTCCGTGTGGCCGAACATGATGCGGTCGCCGTCGCTGCGATCGTGCCCGCGCAGCGCGACGACCAGCGCGCCGTACCCGTGGGCGTGGAACATCTCCGCCGATCCCAGCATCGATCCCCGGCTGCCCTTGTAGCCGTGCACGAAGATCACCGTCGCGCCGTTGGTCCCGGGGATGTACCACCCGACCAGCTTCAATCCGTCCGTCGTCGTGACGCCGGCGTCGAGGTAGGTCAGGTGATAGTCCGCGGGCGTCTGCTTCGGCACCTTGCGCCCGGCCGGCAGGTTCGTCGTGAGGCGAATCGCCTCGCTGTGGGCTTTTTCGACCACACCCGCGGCCAGGAGGCCGAGGACGATGACGGTGATGCCGGTGAGGCGGCGGAGCGGCGGGCGCATCGGCAGACAGGCTACTATGACGCCGCGCGGAGGTGGCTGATGGTGGGTCGCGTCTCCGTCGTGGGTTCGAGGTGTGGCGCAATCCGGCGTTTCTTCTTCCGGGTCTCCTCTTGTTCGCGGCGGGCACCATCGTCACGCACGTCCTGTCGCCGGACGTTGCGACGCTCAGCCTTTCGGCCGTCGCCCTCAGGTTCCTGGCGATGGTCGGCGTGTTCCTCGCGCTCGGGTGGCCGACCGCCACGCTCCTCGCGCTGGCGATTGCCCTCCTACGCGGGGAGGAGGCCTCGTTCGGACGCTGCTGGGTGTCGCTGGGACTCTTCATTCGCCTGACGCTCGTCGAACTGGTCGTCAGCATCGTGGTCGTGCTCGGGTTGCTCCTGTTTCTGGCGCCAGGGCTTTACGCCACGGTCGTCTGGTCCCAAGTGCGGCCATCCATTGTCGACGGCCGCGCGAGCTTCTTCGACGCGCTCGATAAAAGCCTTGATCTCACGCGAGGATCGCGCGGGGAGCTTTTTGCCGTGATGCTCTGCGGCGGCGTGCTCCTGATCCTGTCGTTCGGCTGTGCCTCGGCCGTCCGGCTGCTGCTGGGCGCAGCGCCGGATTCCTGGACGATGGCGCTGCTTCAGATGCTCTTGACGTCTCCGGTGACGGCGCTCCTCAGTGCCGTCGGGGCGGCGGTGTATCTCGAGCTGGTCGCCGCCGGCGCGCCGCTCACGCAGTCCAGCTACTTCCTCGCGTCGGCCAACTCCCCGAGTTAGCGGGCGCGCGCCGTTTCGCAGTACGATCACCGGTCGTGCTGCCCGTCGTGTCCTCCCTCTTCGCCGGCGTCGTCGCCGGCGGGCTGGGTGCGCTGCTCGGTATCGGGGGCGGCGCCTTTCTCGTCCCGTTCCTCAACCTCGTCGTCGGCCTCGACTTCAAGGTCGCGAGCGCCGTCAGCCTCGTGACCGTCATCGCGACGTCGAGCGTCACCTCAGCCAGCGCCGGCCGCCTCTCGCTCGTCAATCTCAAGCTCGGCATGGTCCTCGAGATCTTCACGACGTCCGGCGGGCTGCTGGGGCTCGTGGTGTTCTCCCGATCCGACGACCCGACGCTGAAGCACGTCTTCGCGGCCGTGATGGCCGTCGTCGCGTTCGTCATGCTCCGGAACCTCCGGCGCACGAACGTGATTCACGACACCGGCGACATCGACGTCGGGATTCTCGGCGGACGATATCTCGATCCGCACGTCGAACATCCCGTGGCGTATCGGGTCAAGCGCCTGCCGGTGGCGTTCGGGGTCTCGCTCCTCGCGGGGGTCGTCTCGATGCTCGGCGTGGGCGGGGGCGTGCTGAAGGTGCCGGCGCTCAACGCCTGGTGCGGCGTGCCGATGAAGACGGCGGCGGCGACGAGCGCGCTCATGATCGGCGCGACCGCGGTGGTCGGATCGATCAGCTACTACATGCAGGGCCGCGTCGTGCCGACGTACACGGCCGCCGCGGTGCTCGGCGTGCTCGCCGGCTCGCGCGTGGGATTCGCGATCGCGGCGCGCACCAAGGCGAAAGGCCTCAAGATTCTGATGGCCGCCGTGCTCGCCACGGTCGCGGTCATCTATGTCACCCAGTAGGGCCATGGCCGACGAAGAACTCTCTCGCCTCGAACATCAACTGGGCCGGCTGCTGCGCCTCGGCGTGGTCGTGAGCGGCGCGTGCCTGGCGGTCGGCCTCGTCCTGCATTTCGCCGGCCTGAACGCGGGCGAGGTCGTGATGCGCGCGGGACTGATCCTGCTGATGGCGATTCCCGTGACGCGCATCGCGGCGTCGTTCGTCGACGCCGTTCGCCGCGCCGACCGCCTGCTCGCCTTTGCGACGGCGTTCGTGCTCATTGTCATGGCGCTGACGATCGTGTATTCGTGGGAGCTGCGAAGATAGGCTTACGGCTCAAGGCCTGGCCGTCGTCGAAAGGTGCTTCTCCAGAAATACCTCGTCCCTGAGCCTGCCGCCGAGCCGCACCTGGTTCCTGGCGAGGCCGATGTCGGCGAATCCGAGCGATCGGTAGAAGCCCAGCGCGCGGGCGTTGTCGGCGAGGACGTAAATCACGATCTTCGAATACCCGTGTTCGGCCGCGAAGCGCACGGACGCGTCCGCGAGCGATCGGCCAATGCCTTCGCCGCGATGTCGAGCGTCAATCCACGTGCCCATCGTCGCGACGTGGCTGAGGGCGTCGCTCATCGTCGAGAAACGGCTGACCGACTGGACGCCGACGACATCACCGTCGACGAGGGCCAGGTGGACGACATCTCGCGCGCCGAGCCCTGAGAGAAACGCCCGCTCTTCGGCAACCGAGAACGCGCGGTCGAAGATGGTGTGCTGGCCCTCGGCGATCACGCTGTTCAGGACGCGCGCGACGTCTGCGGCGTCACTCGGCGTCGCCGTTCGAATCGTGGCCCTCATCCGCGTGCCAGGCCTTGAGGCTTGAGCCGCAAGCCTTAAGCCTAGATCTTGTACGCCTCCGCCTTGGGCCGAAGCGGCCGATCGAACCACATGGGGCGGCGCGTGCCGTCAGGGCCAGGCGCCGGGCGGGTCTTCGCCATCCATTCCTTGTAGATCCGATGCGACGCGTCGGTATCGACGCTGATGTCGCCGTAGTGATCGTCCGGCCCCGCCTTCTCGACCTTCACGCGCTGGTGCCAGCAATGCATCCCGCTCACCGGATCCGGCTGCACGGGGAAGGTCAGGTTCTGGTGGACGCCGACTTCGGTCCACCAGACGCGTTTGCTGTCGGGGTCCTTGCTGTCGAACGGCTGCGTGCCGTGGACCTGTCGCATGTCGTAGCGGCCTCCGGTGCGCGTGATCTTCACGAGCGCCGTGGCCGATCGGCCGCCGCCCAGGTCCTCGTTCAGCCGCCACCGCCCGAGGTGGTGCGACATGCCGACGACGCCGGGGCGGATGCCTTCGGTCACCCACGCGCGCGTGACGAACGACCCGATGGCGGTCGAGACCTTCACGAGGTGGCCCGTCGCGATATGGAGCGCCGCCGCATCCTCGCTCGAAATCCACAGCGGGTTGCTGTGCGAGATTTCATACAGCCACTTCACGGGCGATCGCGTGTGCACCAGCGTCGGCAGCCGGAAGTTCGGCAGCAGATCGAACTCGTTGGCCTCGCGATCGATCGATCGCCAGTAGACGTGGCCGGGGACGTAGCGCGGAATCGCGTGCTCCGGCCAGCCCCACGCCGCCATCGTCGGCGAGTAGAACTCGAGCTTGCGCGACGGCGTGTTGAAGCCGAGGCTCGGCCGTCCGTCGACGACGACGCCGACAGCCTTGCCGTCTTTCGACATCAGGCCGGACGACGGGTCCGTCGCGGCGCCTGAGGCGATGTCGGCCGCGACCGTCTGCTCGTGCGCCTTGCTGTAGGCGACGTCATCGACCTTGAAGGCGCCGTAGCGGCGCATGTAGGCGAGCGGCGTCAGTCCTTCCTTCTTCGCCGCCTCCGGCAGACCAGGCACCGAGTGCTCGAAGATCCAGCCGAAGTACTCGTCGACCGTGATCGGCTCGCCCGGACGATAGGGCGACTCGAAGTACTTCCGGATGCCGAGCGAGCCGTCGGGATCGATCGCCCACGAGAGCGCGATCCAGAACTCGGTCTCTTCCCACACTTCGCCGGGGTTGGCCTCGTGGGTGTGCGCGACTTTCTTGCCTTGCTTCTCCATCGCCACGCGCTTCACGGGCTGACGGAACCCGAGCCAGCGTCCGGCGTGCGTCTCCTGACTCATCGTGTCGTGCCGCTCGGTGCCCATGCCCATCGGCAGGATGTAGTCGGCAAACCACGCGGTCTCGCTCCAGATGGGCGTGAGCGCGACGTGACAGCCGATCTTCGACTCGTCCTCGAGCATCTCCATCCACGAGAAGCCGTCGGGATTGGTCCAGAGCGGGTTGTAGACGCGCGTGAAGTACGTGTCGATGCGGCCGCGGCCTTCCTTGAGGAAGTGCGGAAGCAGGAAGCTCATCTCGAAGAACGCGAGCGGGAATTCCTTCGGGAACAGCAGCTCGTTCCAGTAGTCGGGCGCCGGCGGCGGATTCGGATGCTTCGGGACGAATTTGTTGGTCGAGTTCAGGTTCACGCCGCCCGGTTCGCCCACGGCGCCCATGAGGACGACGAGCAGGTAGAGGCAGCGGGTGATCTGCCAGCCCCAGAGATGGCCCGCGGCGGCCGCGCGCCAGCTGTGCGTCGAAAACGCGCTGCCGGCGTCGGCGATGGCGTCCGCGGCGGCGATCACGCGATCGGCCGAGACCCCGGTCTCGACCTCCGCGTACTCCGGCGTGAACGGCTCGTACTCCTGCTTCAGGGCGTCCTCGAACGACTCGAACGTCCGCGGCAGCTCGGGCCGGCACGCCTCGAGATACGCCTCCCAGTTCACCCACCGCCGGACGAACTCACGGTTGTAGCGGCGCGTGTCGATGAGCCGCCGCGCGATCGCTAACAGAAGCGCCGCCTCGGTCCCAGGATTCGCCGGGAGCCAGATGTCGGCCTTCGCCGACGTGTTCGACAGACGCGGGTCGATCGCGATGAGCGTCGCGCCGTGCGTCTTGCCCTCCATGATGCGCTGGGCGTGCGGGTTGAAATAGTGACCGGTCTCGAGGTGCGACGACAGCAGGAGGATCGTCTTCGCGTGCGCGTAGTCCGGCGACGGCCGATCGGCGCCCGTCCACAGAAAGTGCGCAAGGCGAGCCGACGACGAGCAGACGTTCGTGTGGCTGTTGTGCCCGTCGAGGCCCCACGCCTGCAGGACGCGGTTGACGTAGCCGTCTTCGCCGGGGCGGCCGACGTGATACATCAGCTCGTGCCGGCGGTTCTCGACGATGGCCTTCCGGATGCGCGCGCCGATGTCGGCGACGGCCTCGTCCCACGAGACGCGCTTCCACTCGCCGGCGCCGCGTTGACCGACGCGCTTCAGTGGATAGAGGATGCGATCCGGATCGTCGAGCTGATTCGGCGTGACGACGCCCTTGGCGCACGTGCGGCCGCGGCTGCCGGGATGCACCGGGTTGCCTTCGATCTTACGGACGTCGAGCGTCTCCTTGTCGACGTAGGCCAGAATGCCGCACGCCGACTCGCAGTTGAAGCAGATGCTCGGGATGATCCAGTACTTGCGCCGGTCCTTTTTCGGCCAGCTCGTCGACTCGAAGGCGGTGTAGTCCTCCCACTGCGACGGATCCGGGTGCTTCCTGAAGTCG
>Ga0134128_10001135_pt1 | contig 35353 bp, 25 predicted proteins | sample KB31754_FD_96462 | JGI IMG/M metagenome (GOLD analysis project Ga0134128, IMG submission 96462) | Terrestrial soil microbial communities with excess Nitrogen fertilizer from Kellogg Biological Station, Michigan, USA - KB3-175-4 | ecosystem: Environmental > Terrestrial > Soil > Unclassified ...
CCTCATAGGTGTCCTGCGTCTTCCCTTCCGGCCGCACCTCATTGCTGCCCGCCCCCTCGAAAAGCGAGTAGGGCATGATGCGTCCCGTAAGCTCCACCTGCGGGAATTCCGCCTTCATGGCCACTGCAAAAGGCGCCGGCATCGCAGGCCCCTTACCCACCGTCCCATTATCCTCCCGATAATCCTGGATCACCCGGTACAGCCTATCCCCATTGGGATATAGGGTGTCAAAACTCAACTCAAATCGGATGTACAAAGTGATCAGCAGGCAAGTGGCGATACCCAACGCGAACCCGCCGATCTTGATCACCGAATAGAACCCCTGCTTCCGCAGTTGCCGGAGCGCTATCTTGAAATAGTTTCGCAACATGGTGACTTGGTTTTTGGTATAAACCATAAGTCGCTCGAAAACCCCGGAATGTTGCACCGCCCGCCCCCCGATTCCCGGAATTCCATATCTTTGAAGACAGGCCTATGGTCACTATCGAAGAACTATACGAGATCTATCTGCAACATCCGCAGATACAAACCGACACCCGGTTGCTCAAACCAGGCGATATCTTCTTTGCGCTCAAGGGACCCAACTTCAATGGTAATACCTTCGCATCCAAGGCCCTCGAGCTCGGCGCCGCCTATGCGGTGATCGACGAAAAGCCCGCCACCGGCGTAGACACCAATGGCTCGACAGCGGGCGATCCCCGGCTGCTGCTCGTAGGAGATGTGCTCACGACCTTGCAGGACCTTGCCCTCCACCATCGCAAAAGATTCGACATTCCCTTTATCGCCATCACCGGCAGCAACGGCAAGACCACGACCAAAGAACTGGTACACGCCGCGCTCTCTGCGGAATACATTACCTATACGACGCGAGGGAATCTCAACAACCATATCGGCGTCCCCCTCACCCTCCTCAGCGTCCGCCGCGACGCCGAATTCGCAGTGATAGAAATGGGCGCCAATCACCAAAAAGAGATTGCAGGCTACTGCCGCTACGCGCTTCCCACGCATGGGATCATCACCAACATAGGCCGTGCCCACCTCGAAGGTTTCGGCGGACCGGAAGGGGTCAAAAAAGGCAAAGGCGAACTCTACGACCACCTCCGCGATAACAACGGCACCGCCTTCGTCCTTCGCGACTCCGACGATCTCAGGCAGATGTCCCGCGGCATCCCCCATGTGATCACCTACGGTACCCAGGACGCCGACTATACCGGCCGCGTCGCCCCCGCCACAGCCGGCACCTTCCTCAACGTAGAGATCACGCATGGCGCGACTACGGGTGTGATCCACACGGCCCTGGTAGGCGATTACAATCTCCCGAATGTGCTCGTGGCCGTCGCCGTCGCCAAACACTTCGGCGTCCCCGACGTCAGGATCAGGAAGGCCATCGAACAATATACGCCCTCGAACAGCCGCAGCCAGCTGCTCGAAAAGGATGGCAACCACATCATCCTCGATGCGTACAATGCCAATCCCTCTTCGATGCGCGCCGCCATCGAGAATTTCGCGAAACTGCCGGTAGATTCGACGCCCGGCTCAAATGGTTCCGGCATCGGCTTCGATAAAAAGATTCTCATCCTCGGCGCCATGGCCGAACTCGGCCCCGAGAGCGTCCATGAACATCAGGGCATCGTCGAACTCATAGGCCAATACCCCTGGCGCGAGGTCGTCCTCGTCGGCGGCGACTTCCTGAAGGCAAAACACAACTACAAAAGCTTCGCAAACAGCAAGGAGGCAGCCCAGTGGTTCCATCACGCCGGCATCAAAGACGCCTGGCTCCTCATAAAAGGTTCCCGCAGCAGCAGGATGGAAGAGGTCCTCGCCACACTACAGGATCAACCCAAAACCACCCAGGCATGAACGGCCAGGCTGTCATACAAAACTTCCTCGCGCAACAAAAGAACATCACCTTCGGCTATTCCGAGCTCAACTTCCTCTCCGCCGACTCGCTTGAGCAATCGCAGACCGGCTACAGCTTCGATGACAAAGGGAACTCGCTGATGAGCGGCAAACCGGGTTCGTGGCAGCCGGGTTGGATCGTGATCGCCAACGACGAGACCGGCGACCCCATCTTCGTCGACACCGGCACCCCCGAACTGCAGGTTTTCACCGCCGCCCATGGCATGGCTCACTGGGAAGCCGAACCCATCACCGACTCGCTCCACAGTTTCGCCGATATCCTGATCCAGCTGCGACTACTCGCCACCGGCAGGGCCAACCCCGTTGAAAAATTGCTCAACCCCCTTCTCGCCCGGGAGGCCCAGGACTTTCTGAAATTCGTCAGGACCGCCAGCCCCAACACCGATCCCGCCTACTGGGAAACGCTGATGCTCCTCGCCCTCGAGAACGACACCGAGTAGCCGCTGCCCCCGCCCCAAAAACCGGCCGCCCAATGCGCGCACCGCCCCGTGCAACATTTCCCGCCGCTGCGCCGTCCTTAGAGGAACACCATCTCCATGCTAAAAAACTATTTCAAGATCGCCTTCCGCAATCTCTGGCGGCAACGCGTCTTCTCCGCCATCAACCTCCTCGGTCTCGCCGTCGGCATGTCCTCTTTCCTGCTGATCTTCTCCTACGTGTCGTTCGAGCGCAGCTACGACGCCTTCAACACAAAAGCCCAGCGCATCTATCGGCTCTATTGCGATACAAAGACTCCCACCGAAACCATCTATACCGGCACTTCCAGCGGAAGGGCAGCCCCCGACATCCGCAGGAGTTTCCCCCAGGTAGAGAACGAAGCCCGCATCTGCTTCATGAGCTTCCTCGTACAAAACGGCACCAAAAAATTCCAGGAAGACCAGATGCTCGGCGCCGACTCGACCTTCTTCGACATCTTCACCTTTCCTTTTCTAAAAGGCAATCCCGCCACCGCTCTGCAAAACCCCTATAGCGTCGTTCTCAGCCACACGGGCGCCCAAAAATATTTCGGCAACACCGACCCCATGGGCCAATCGCTCCTTCTCAATGGTCGCGTCGCCTTCAAGGTAACCGGCGTCATGAAGGACATCCCCGCCAATGCACAATTCCACGGCGACTACATCCTTTCGATGAACAGCTTCGCCGGCCCCGGCCGCTTGTTCGGCGAGGGCTGGGATAACAATTGGGGTAACTTTAACTGGTTCGCCTATCTGCTCCTTAAACCCGGCGTCGACGCGCAAAAGCTCGAAGCAAGTCTCGTCCCCTTCGTCAACGACAAAGCCGGCCAGATCACCAAGGAGACGGGCATGAGCTATACATACCACCTCATCCCGCTGAAAGCCGTACACCTCGGCCCCACCAGGGACAATTATGGTGAAGGCGAGCCCACCGGCAGCAAAACGAATACGGATATCTTTTCCATCGTGGGCATCTTTATCCTGCTCATCGCCTGCATCAACTTCATCAATCTCACCACCGCCCGGGCAACGGAACGAGCCCGGGAAGTAGGCATCCGCAAAGCCATCGGCGCCATGCGCAACCAACTCACCATGCAGTTCCTCGGCGAATCGATCCTGCTTTGTCTGTTTGCCTTCCTCCTGTCGATCGGCTTGTGCAATGCCCTGCACCCGCTCTTCGGCTCATTGCTGGGAAAAAGCATTCCTCTGAACGCGGTTGGTGCAGGGGGTTATATTCTCCTGCTGCTCGGCATCTCCATCGGCATCGGCATCCTCGCAGGCACCTATCCAGCCCTCGTGATGTCGGGGTTTAACCCCATCGCGGTACTCAAAGGCCGGTTCAAATCCACGGGTCAGGGTCTCGCCCTGCGACAGACGCTGGTCGTCTTTCAGTTCACCATCTCCACGGTCTTGATCATCGGCACCATCGTCGTCTACAAACAACTTCGGTTCATGCAAAACCAGGACCTGGGTTTCAACAAGAACCAGGAACTCGCCATCAACTTTTCCAGTGACAGCACCGTCCGCGCCAACGTCGAACCTATTCGCCAGGCACTCCTCAATACTCCCGGTGTGCAAGGTGTCACCTTTTCCATGTGTGCTCCGGGTAACAGTCCCAACAACTGGTATCTGCAGGTTGCCAATAACCGCGGCGAGATGCAGGGCTGCAATCTCAACTTCTATGTCGTGGATTTCGACTACTTCAAACATTATGGTATCAAGATGGCGGCCGGCCGTACGTTCTCGAATCAATTCGCCACGGACTCCGGACACGCGCTGATCATCAATGAAGCGGCGGCCCGAAGCCTGGGGTATAGCGATCCCACCAGGGCGGTAGGACAAAAATTCAACATGTGGGGCAATAACGGCACCATCATCGGCATCGCAAAAGACTTTCACTATCGCTCGCTCCAGGAAATGATCCAGCCGCTCGCCTTCCGCATCCTCAATCCCGGGTTCTATAGCATCATCTCCGTAAAGCTCGATGGCGCCCATATCCCCCAGACCATCGCCGCGCTTGGCGAAAAATGGCGCACACTCTCCCCGCAGCAGCCGTTCCAATATAGCTTCGTCGACGAAGACTTCGCCAGGCTCTACACCTCCGAAGACCGCTTCCAGCGTGTGTTCATCTATTTCGGGATGCTGGCGATCTTTATCTCCTGTCTCGGTCTGCTCGGCCTCGCGTCGTACAGCACCATTCAGCGCACTAAGGAGATCGGTATCCGCAAGGTCCTCGGCGCCTCGGTCTCCACCATCGTGGGGCTGCTGTCAAAAGAATTCCTCAAGCTGGTCTTCATCGCCTTGCTGGTGGCCTCACCCATCGCCTGGTTTGCGATGCACAGCTGGCTGCAGGACTTCGCCTATAGGACGACGATCGCGTGGTGGGTCTTCCCGCTGGCCGCGATCACTGCCGTGCTGATCACGTTTCTCACCGTAGGCTTTCATTCCGTCCGCGCGGCCGTGGCGAATCCCGTGGAAAGCCTCCGCACCGAATGAGCGATACGATCCAATGAATGGCCTCCGGCCGGTCCCGGTCCTTACTCGCTCCTCAGGGTCTCGACCGGCTTCGCACGCGCCGCTCTCACTGCCTGCCAACCCACTGTGAGCAGCGCAAGCCCCAACGCGCCCATGCCAGCCTCTATCAAGACCCAAACACTCATCGGCACCTTATAGGCAAAATCATCCAGCCACATGTCCGCCAGCCACCATGCCACCGGACTGGCGATCAGCAAGGCCAGCCCAATGAGTAAAATAAAATCTCTGCTCAGCAGCAAGACCACATGGACTACCGTCGCTCCCAACACCTTGCGGATACCGATCTCCTTCGAACGCCGACCCGCAGTGAACACGACAAGTCCAAACAACCCCATACACGAGATCGCCACCGTGATCGCAACGGCCACACCCATCAGCGAGGCCGTATTCGTCTCCTCGCCATATAACCAGGTGATCGATTCACTCAAAAAACTATACGCAAAGGGCGTCTTCGGGAAGATGCCTTTCCATTCCTTTTCGATCGCCGCTATTGCCGTCTTCGCCGCACGGGCATCCCGACGTCCCATCGTTGCCAGCTTGATGCCGACGCTGCTGATGGCCCGGGCTTCGTTGATGATCACCAGCGGTTTGATCGTCTCATGAAACGAATCTTCATGAAAATCCGCCACCACTCCCGCGATCGCGAAGGCTGTACTATCCTTTTTCCGGTACAGATAGTTGCCCACCGCATCCGCTGCCTGCGCAAACCCCAGATCATGTGCACAAGCCTCGTTGATCACCACCTCGCGAACGCTGTCGCCGGTCAGCATATTTCTACCGGCTACCATCCGCATCCCATAAAAGGGAATGAATCCCGCATCCCCACCCTGTATCATCACGTGCTCCTCCTTCACCGCCTTTCCCTTGAAAATAAAAGTCTCGCCGGCATGTGCCCACCCCATCGGCGAGTTACCCTGCAGCACGACGTCCCGGACCCCGGCGAGCCCCCGTACCCGCTGGGCAAAAAGCTGCAGCTGTCCGGGTTTGGGATGCCATCTGTTCACCGTCATGATCGCGTCACTGCTGAAACCCTTATCCGCATCGCGCATAAAGCGGATCTGCCGGCCGATGACCAGCGACCCGATGATAAAGATCAACGAGATCGAAAATTGGAACACGATCAGCGATTTCCGCAATGCCGATCCCCCCGTTCCCCCCTTGTCCGTCGAACCCTTGAGCGAGGTTACGGGTAAATAGCCGGACATCAGACGCGCGGGATAAACGCCGGCGATCAATGTCGTGATCCCCATAATGGCAAATAAAAAGAACAGATTGCCGCCATCCAACACCCGGAACTCCAAGCCATAAGGGATGTAGATCGCAAAAAGGTGCAAGGCAGGTCTCACCATCAACGCGCTCAACACCACCGCGCCAAAGGCCAGCAAAAGCGTCTCCATCAAAAACTGCCAGACCAACCCCCGGCGGCTGCTTCCCATAATCTTGCGGATGCCTACCTCCTTTACCCTTTGCAGACTCTGCGCCGTGGTGAGGTTCACAAAATTGATCACCGCCAGCAGCAGGATGAACAAGGCTACCCCCATCAACGCGTATAGCAAGGGCAGATAGGCCTGTGGAAAGTCATCCCCCGTATCCCCCGGACGAAAATTGGCGCTGTAATGCATGTCGAACAATTGCTGCAGATAGAGATGCATATGGGAAGTCCCGGGGAAGGGTACCGGATGCCGTTTCGTTATAAAAGCCGCAAGCTCCGCATTGACCTGTTCGGGCCGTACCCCTTTGGCGAGCTTCACAAAGGCCTGCGATTGATGCGGGAGCAAACTTCCCCAGTCCGCCGTGGGGAATTGATTCTTCACCCAGCTGTTCGGGGCCGTGCTTATCGAAATAAAACCCGTATAGTCCAGGTCGCTTAGACCTACCCAATCCCGCACGATCCCCGACACCGTCAAGGGCAGACTGTCGTCCACGATCAAGGTCCTGCCTATCAGCTGCCCCGTGGGAACATCGCCAAAATACCTCCTCGCCGCATCTTCCGTCAACACGATGCGGTTTGGTTCATTCAGTACACCGGGGCCGCCCGCGACCCACTGATGCGGGAAAAGGTGGAAAAAGGAAGGTCCGGTGAGGATCACCGACGTGCCATATCTCCGGTCCGGTTTCGTGCTGAAATCTTGTTCCGGTCTGCCATTGCCGGCGGGTATCGTTATCGTCGACCCAAAGGTGTGAAAACCTACCTCCTGCTCAAAACCCGGGATGCCATGTTCCAGTTCGGCCAGTTGTGGAGGACAATTCAGGAACATAGTGCTCCCATCGGGCATCTGTATATCGCCCACGATGCGATAGATCCTGTCCGCATCCGGATGGAATTTGTCAAAGCCGAGATCATAGCGGGCGATCAGCCAGATCACCGTACAAGCGCAAATGCCGATGCTTAACCCGAGGACGTGAATGGAAGCATACATCGGGTGGTTGCGGATCTGCCGCCAGGCGATCCGCAGATGATGGCGTATCATAAGAAGGAGGGTTTATAGAAATTTAAACTATTTTCGTGGAGACGCCAAAAACCACGAATTCCATATGAGAAAATTAGCGCTCGTCACCGTCATCTTCGTTTTTACCTCCTTCACCCACAAACCCCTGACCTGGGTAGCCATCGGCGACAGCATCACCTATCTCAACGACCATCCCGACGAAACCAAATACCGCCTCACCAAAGGCTATCTCACCGACGTCGTCGAAAAACTGCCCTATATCCATTACGTCAACCAGGGCCATAACGGCTGGAAGACGACCGATTTCGCCAAATCCTGGGACAAGCTCCAGATCCCTTCCGGCGACGTCTTCACGGTCTTTCTCGGTACAAACGACTGGTGGCATGGCAACCGTCTGGGCACCTGGGACGACTATGCGAACAACACCGGCGACAGTACGATCTATGGCTGCTTCCGGATCATCCTCGACAAGCTCCACGCTCTAAACCCCTCCGCGCCGATCATCCTCATCACGCCGATGCCCCGCGGCGACTTCGTCTATATCAACAATCCAAAGAACAATGCCTGGGGTTCCTACAAACCCAAGGACGGCCAGACCCTCGAGCAAGTAGCCGACGCCGTGATCACCATCGGCCTTCGCGAACACCACAAGGTCGTGGACCTCTATCACGACAAAAAGTTCGCCGTCCCTCATCTCGTTCATTACAAACGTATCAAAGACCCACAAACCGGCGAATATCACAACTACCCCTATCCCGACTACACTACCATTCCCTTCGACCCCGCCCAATCCGACTACGCCTACCCGGAAGACGCCGCCGACATGACCTTCGACGGCCTCCACCCCTCCAACCAGGGCGCCGCCGAGATCGCGAAAAAAATCGTAAAAGCCTTGAAAAAATTGTAGCCGCTAAATCGGCATACTCACCGTCAACGTACACCCATCCCCCGGAGCCGTCGCAATCTCCACCTTCCCATTGAGCAGCTCGGCCCGGCTCATGATATTCGTAATGCCGACACCCTTCCGGTGCGAGCCGGGATCGAAACCCACCCCATTGTCCGCGACGGAAAGCACGGTGCTCGTGCCTTCGATGCTCAACCGGATCAACACCCGCGTGGCCTTCGCATGCTTGACGATATTGTTCAGCTGCTCCTGAACGATGCGGAAAAGCGTCAGCTTCCGGCGGTCTTCGATCTGCTCCTCGGAGATATTCTGCAGGTCGAGCTCGATCTGCAGGTCCTGCCTGGTGAGCCGAAGATCGTCGATGATATCCTCTATCGACTCGATAAGCCCGATCTCCCGCAGCCCCGGCGTGATCAGACTCTTCGAGATCTTCCGGATCTCGTTGATGGCCTTGCTCACCAGCTCGGTGCTCCGCTCCAGCAGCTCCTGCCGCATATCCTCATCCGTCATGGCGGTATTGATATATAAATTGCTGGCACCCAGGATCTGGTTCACATTGTCGTGCAGCTCCTTGCCGATCTCCGTGCGCTCCTTTTCCTGCGCCTCTATCACCGCCTCCGTGATCTGCCGCTGGCGGTTGACCCGTTGTTCGTTGAGCTCCTTCTCCAGCTGGATGCGTTCGGTGACATCATTGGCAAGCACCAGCACCGCCGGTTGGGATTTATAGCTGATCCAATGCCAGGCCATATCGACAAAGATCACCTGCCCGTTCTTCTTTTTATGCTGGAGTATGCCTTTCTTGATTCCGTCCCGTTCCACCCGTACCTGGGCGACCTCCGCCGTCAGCCGCCGTCTGTCGCCGTCAAGCCGCAGATCCGCCAGGCTCATGTTCAGAAACTCGTCCTGCCCATAGCCATAATGCTGTATCGCCGCGCTATTAGCCTCCAGGAAACACAGGCTATCCGCATCGAAGACCCACATCGGCATCGGATTGTTGTTAAAGAGTTCGCGATACCGCTCCTCGCTTTCCCGCAGATGTTGCAGATTACGCATGCGCTCCATCGAATACCGGATAGCCCTTGACAACAGCTTCTCGTCAAAATCGCCCTTGATGAGATAATCCTGCGCGCCCATCACCAGGGCCTGAAGCGCCACTTTGGTATCGTTGAGGCCCGTAAGCAGCACCACCGCCACCCTCGAGGTGAAAGGCTGCAGCTTTACATACGACTCGAGACCGAAGCTATCCGGCAGCGAAAGATCGAGGAATACCAGGTCGATGGGTTTATTCGAGAGAACCTGCCTGGCTTCACCCAGCGTAGTCGCACTGCTGATACCGTCGATCCTGAGATCGGTGCTGTGGAGCTCTTCTTGTAACAGAAAGAGATCGCCCGGGTTGTCCTCTACAACCAGGATACTAATAGGATGGTTGTCTCGCGACATTACTGATAGGCTTTTGGTAGTTTCACAATGCTGATCCAGAAATCCTCGATCGTTCGCACGACGTCCATAAACCGGTCGAGATCCACCGGTTTAGTGATATAGCAGTTCGCATAATTGTCGTACGAAGCCAGGATGTCCTTTTCGGCACTGGAAGTAGTAAGCATGATCACCGGGATACGTTTCAGGTCGGGATCGTTCTTGATGATCCCCAATACCTCGGTCCCCGTCATCTTTGGCAGGTTGATGTCCAGGAGAATAAGATCGGGCGTATCGGGACCGCCAGGGTCCTTCTTGAGAAAATGGATCGCCTCCAAACCGTCATAGGCGATCGAGATCTTGTTGACAATGCGCGCATCGTCGAGGGCTTCGCGGGTCAATAGGATATCGCCTTCGTTATCATCGACGAGCAGAATATGTATCTGGTGCATACCGATAAGGTTAACCTTTTTTGCTGATGGTGAAATAAAATGTGCTCCCTTCCCCCGGCCGCGACTCCACCCAGATCCGCCCTCCATGCCGTTCGACGATCTTCTTGCAGATCGCCAGCCCGATCCCCGTACCCGAATAGTCGCTCTTATTGTGCAACCGCTGAAAGATAATAAAGATCTTATCGAAAAACTGCGGATCGATCCCGATCCCATTGTCCGCGACCGAAAACAGCCAGTACGCAGCCTCTTCCCTTGCGTGAACCCGGATAGAAGGTAGCCTTTCCGAATGATATTTCAATGCGTTGCTCAGCAGATTCTGGAATAGCTGCGTCAGTTGAACCTTATCCCCCCATACCTTGGGCAGCGGATCGATGTCCACCCGCGCCCGCACCGCAATGATCCGTTCCCTGAAGATATCTCCGATTTCCTGCATTATTACCGCAGTATCGACCTCGTCGAAATTATCTTTACTCGAGCCCACCCGCGAATATTCCAGCAGGTCCATGATAAGCGCCTTCATGCGTTCCGCTCCGTCGACGGCATAATAGATATACTGGTCGGCCTTCTGATCCAGCTGTCCCTTGTATCTTTTTTGCAGCAACTGAAGAAAGCTGCTCACCATCCGCAGCGGTTCCTGGAGATCGTGCGAAGCGATATACGCAAATCGCTCCAGCTCCGCATTTGACGCCGCCAGCTCGCTCGCACGCTTGCCAAGATCGGTATTCAGCAGCCGCAACTGCTCCTCCTGGCGTTTTCTTTCCGTGATATCGACCACGGCCACCATCCGTGCCCTGCGGCCATCCATCATGATAGGATGCCCTGTCACCAGCACATCCATGATCTCCCCGGACTGCTTCTTATGACGCCGCATGCTCTCGTGATAGGCCATCGGATCCCTTTTCACGGCAACCATGTCCTCCAGCAAGCCTGCCATTTCGTCGGACGGCCGGATATCTCTCAGCGTCATTTGCAAAAAGGTCTCCCGCGAATAACCATACAGCCGCACGGCCGCGTCATTCACTTCGATAAAACACAAGGTTTCTTCATCGTAGATCCATTTAGGCAATGGACTCTTGTAAAACAAGGTCTTGTACTTGTCTTCAGATGCTTTTAGGTTGGTAGTTTGCAATTGCACCTGGGCTTCCAGCTCTGTGTTGAACCGATGCAATCGTTCCGTTAACTTTTTCTCCTGGAGCAGGTCTAGTCTGATCTTCCTGAAGGTCACCAGCGCCAGCATAACGACGGCGGCAATCAAGGCCCACAACACCCACTGCAATTCCGATGCCTTATTTTGGCTGCTCTTCCGCCGGATATCCAGCAACCGCCGCTCCTCCTGCTGCATCTGACCGATGATATCCTGGATCTCGTGCGAGGGTCCGGCCTTCGCATCCCCCGCGATCAGTTGCACGGGCCCGCTAAAACTGCCGGGTCTATACTCGCGTATGATCTTGTCCAATGTCGCAGTGTTCCTGCCGGCATACGCCATCAGGCTGTCGATATAGATTTGCTGGACGGGATTGTCCGCAGTCAACGTCTTAACCAGGTTGATCTCGGCCGGCAGGTTCGCCACGCTGTCACCGGCGATCTGTAAAAAGACGCTGTCGCCCGTAAGAAGAAAATTCTTGACATTCAGCTCATACTGCATCTCGTTGTTCAACACCCGCTGCGTCTGAGCCAAAACCTCGTTAGTATGCCTCAGAATCCCTCCCGTATCCTGTATCCGCCGGTACTGCCAGATCGACAAAACGACAATTACAAGGACGCTCACAATCGCAACGACAACGCCGTATACTAGTTTATTCGCCATTTGGTGCACCGTTAAGATACAAAAAAATACCTTATGGTATTACTCTCAGGCAAGTGGGTAATGGAACCCGGATACGACGACGCAGCGGCTTGAGATCGCCGGTAGTCTTATCGATCCGGTACACCACTATACCATTACTATCCTGATCGCCCACCAACAGCCAGTTGCCGGTAGGGTCAATGGTAAAATTGCGCGGCTCCCGGCCAAAAGTGCGCTCATACGCTATTCGTCGAAGCGTCCCCTTCTCCTTATCTACGGAAAAAATGGTGATCGTGGTTTCCGCACGGTTAGAAGCGTATAAAAATTTCCCGTCGGGTGACAAATGGACATCCGAGCTCCGCCAGGACCCACTCGCGGTATCCGGATGCGCCGCGATCCGTTGAAGGGAGTCGAGCACGCCTGTAACGGGGTCATAATGATAGACATCCACCATGCCGCCCATCTCTTCGATCAAATAGGCAAAATGTCCGCCAGGCCCAAATGTAAGATGCCGCGGGCCCGCGCCGGCAGGGATACTAAACCGTTTTATCCCCGTGGTATCCAGCGGCGATGCCAAGCCTCCTGCCGAGCCGGCCTTCGGCCCCGCATCCGCATCAAAAGGATACATGCTTATCCGGTCCAGTCCAAGGTCCTGGATATAAAGATGCCGCAGATCCGGCGAGAACACCGCGCTATGCACATGCGATCTATCCTGCCGCTGCGGATTGATGCCATGCCCCGAAAAGGCCAAGCGTTGAACCCAGGGCGACAATCCTCCATCTGCCCCGATACGACACACGGAAAAGCTCCCGCCGGTATAGTTCGCAACGACCACCCACCGGCCGCTGCTATCCACCGACACATAGGCAGGGTTATCGCCGCCGCTGGGAACTTTGTTAATGAATCGCAGCCGGCCCGCGTTTCTGTCGAAATCAAATGCACTCACCGAACCCATACCCGCCATCCGGGACTCCGTACACGCATAGACGTGATGTCCATCCGGCGCCACCGCAAGATAGCTAGGATTACACACCCCGTGCGTGTGACTCAGCAGCTTCGCCTTACCCGTCGCCCCATCGAACCGGTACACATAAATGCCCTTGCTACCGCTGGAGTCCATCTTTGAGTTGGTCGCCGACGTCCCCGTATTGGTATAGGTACCCACGAGCAGATACATCTGCTGCGCCCGGGCCGCGCCCGTCACCACCAGCAGAAAACTAAATAAGATCCTCATATTAAAAATTAAATTCATCATCCGGCATCCCGATAGGCGCGCCGGGCGGCATCTCCGGCGCCGCCTCAATCACAAATTTATTCGGTTCTTTATTAAATTCCGCGATCTGCCCCAGGGCAAAATACAACGCCCCCTTCCATTTACCCTGCGCACTCACGACTTGTAACCCCATCCATGTCGCCAGATCGGTGATCGTCAGCACCGCCTCGCCGCGTACATTCTCCGCATTCCTGGGATCGGCGGCCAATGCCAGCAGTCGTTTGAGCATAAGGTTGTCGACAACCAGCTGCAACTCGCCTTTATACCCCGCCGGCAATCCCTTCCTCCAGGTCTGGCCGGACAGACTGTCCAGCACCGCCAGCAGTCCGGGCTGATGTTCGTCACGCGCCTGGAATTCGATGAGGCGGGCCGCACGCTCAGGGTCCAGCATATACGACAATGTATTGTCGGCCGCCGCCTCTGCGGCCGCCATGGGATCGAAGGTGGGTCCCGTGTGCCCCTTGAAGATCTCGATAGTCGCGGGATACCCCGTGGGCCGTGGCGGGATCTTCCGGATCAGCGCCTCCGGCAACGCCAGCGCATCGGGCGTGATGGTATTCATCAATGCGTCGAAAGCCCGCCATTGCTCCGGCGGGTCGACCATTTTCGTGGGTTCCTCACCATCGTTCTTCACAGCGTGTGTGAAATACAACCCGCCCACCGATTTGGCCACCGCTTCCACCTGGTACCGATGCAGTAAATAAATGGGCACCAGCACCTCCTCCAGCATAGCCATCGGCGCATCCTGCGGGATCGCTTTTTCGGAGAAATTATCGAGCAGATGCCGCCGCACCGTCATCAGCTTGTTGAGCTGGCGGATGGGGTCCACGCCGTCATCCCATTGGTTGGACAAAGGATGTGTCATGCCGCCGACATCCGGGATATATTTATACCCTTCTTTCAACGTCTCTTTCATGATCTTGCCGAGCGCGGCGTCTTCGTCAACACCTTTCGGGAACTCGGAATAACCCCATACGATCGCCCGTTTGTCCCACCCGCCGATGCCCTTGGCATAGACGTCGGAAACATCGATGGTGCCATCGGCCTTCAGCTCGAACCGCGGAAAAGGGTAGTCCATCACCGATGCCCGATCTTTCACCGAAGCCTCGAAGTTATGCGTCAGCCCGAGCGTATGCCCGATCTCGTGCGCACTTAGCTGACGGATACGCGCCAGCGCCACTTCCTCCATCTTCTTCGGCACCGGCTTCCCATCTGTATAAGGCTGCAACAATCCTTCGGCGATCAGATAATCTTCCCGATGTCTATCCGACCCCAGTGTCACCATCCCTTTGATGATCTCGCCGGTGCGCGGGTCCGTATAGCTCATGCCATAAGAGAAGGCCCGCTGGGGACTGCCGCTGCGGTCTAACCAATTGACCACATTGTACCGGACATCCATCGGATCGGCGCCCTCGGGCAGCTCGCGCACGAAGAATGCATTCTTAAAACCCGCCGCCTCGAAAGCCTCGCTCCACCACGAGCCGCCTTCGATCAGGGCCTTGCGGATAAGGGGAGGTGCGCCCCTGTCGATATAATACACGATAGGCTCTACCGGCTCGCTTACCGCGGCATTGGGGTCTTTTTTGATCAGCCTGTGCCGTTCGATAAAGCGTTTGATCAGCGGCTCGCTCATGGGAGTCGAAAAATCATAATAGCTAAAGGCATTGAACCCCGAACGCGGGTCGAATTTCCGGGCCACATAACCGCTGTCGGGCAACTGAACAAAGGCCTGATGTATCCGCACCGTCACCGCGGTAGGGTCGGGCGCCACACCGCCGCCACGCCGGAAACCGCCGCCACCACCGCCGGCCGGGTTCCCGGTGAAGGTCACCAATGCCTCGAATTCACTGTTCTTAGGAAAATTCCGGGTGTTCTCCATATAAACGGCGCTCCGCGTCTCATCCATATGATAACCGTTACCAGCTCCCCCACCCGCACGATTAGCCGCCGCCGCTGCAAAGGCGCTGCCGGGATTACCCCTGCCGGAGCCGATGTTGTCGCCGATATGCAAAGCATCCCGTACCACAAAAGGGGTAAGATCGATCAACGCCTTGTCGCCTTCCAGCGCCACCGGCGAAAAACCGAATAATACGCTTTGCGAAAACGCGTCCGCGACATCTTTTTTTTCGTCGTCGCTGCCCGTGACGCTCCGATGTTCAAGATCGGGCTGTAACAAAAAGACCTTCGGTCCCTCCCTGATAAATTTCACGACCACCGCCGACCCCTGTCCGCGTTCGGCGCCGCCATTGCCGATGCCTTCCGGCAGGCTGCTGAAGTACAGGAACTCCTGATCCCAGCGGTCGACCTCCAGCAGGATCTTGCCCGTCTTCTCGTCATAATAAAAGGGGTAAAAGCCGTCGAACTTCTTGAGATTTTGCGTCACGGCGCTGATGCTGGCCACCGGGTGCTGAGCAACACATGTCATGGTAAGCCCCAGATACAGGAGGACTAGAAATTTTCTCATGTGCAGTAGAATTAGTGTATACGCCAATTTACGTAAAACCAACTCCACCGCCAAAACCTAACGCGCGGAATCATTAGCCTCGCAGCTGCAGTCACAAAACTGCGGCTTGACATAGCCTAACACCTTTAAAGTCGAATCCGCCTTGCTAAATGCCTTGTCCAAAGCCCGGATGGAATCGGCATTTTTGGAGTCCTGCGCCTGTATGACCAGCCGTTGGGATCGCAGATCCACCAGCGCCGCGTTGAATTGCTCCTTGCTCATCGAAGCCGGCGTCACCTTGAGTTCCTGCTTCCTGCTTGTCATCCAATCTACACGACCCAGGAATGGCTGCCCGTCCAGCTCACCTATACATAAAACAAAGGCCGGTACGCCCTGCGGCAGCGGGATCATCCCATCCACGGTTAAAAAGCCGAACTCCCCATCCTTAGCCCCCACCAGGCCGCCGCGCTGATAGATCTTCATCGATGGGATCACCAGGAACACATCCGCCTCGCCGCCATAACCGCCCTTCACGGATACCGTGAGTTTGCTGTTGACCACACCCGGTATGTCGCTAAGGAGGACGTCTACATTATACCAGCCATAGCTATCTACGGAGAATTCATAGTAGACGGCGTTGTGCGCCGGTACCACCACCGGCGGCTTCGGGGTCTTCAGGACATGCTTTCCCAGCGGATTGCCCAACCCATCGAACATCCGATGTCTGATCCGCGCGCCATTATCCGCTATCAGCGAGTCCCGCCGGCGCCGGGCATCTTTTAGCCCGCCAGACAAACTATCCTTGCCACGCAGGTATCGCGCACAGCTGTCAAAGTCCCGCCGGCTGCCCCATACCGAAACGCTGTCGGCCCGCTGGCTCGCCAATTCGATATAATTCAGCATCGCATCCATATCCTTATCACTTAGGTCGGGAAAAAGAGTCATCGGCGTTTTATTGTACTCATTGAACAAAAAGCACGAATAGGGGTCGCACGACCGGAGTAATTTTATATTATTTCTGATAAAAGTATTCAACCACACCTTATCTGTATCGCGTTCGGTGATATAGGCCAACGCCGGCCCGATTAGCACCTTATTCACGTCGTGACAGGTCGAGCAATATGACTGGAAGATCTTCCTTCCCATGGCGAAGTCTTTCGCCGCCTGGGTCACATTGAGCGCCCTGGGGTCGACCCAGTCGATCTGCCCCTTATCCGTCCGCTTCCCCTTATATACCTTCATACCCTCCTCTAAGCCCCTGGTCGGCAGCGCGACCTTGATGGGTTTGTGCAGCTTTGCATCCTGGCCATCCGCCACGTTGATATAGATCATGCCACCGCTGCTCAGCGGCCGTCCCTGGCTTGTCGTCACCAGACCGGCCCGAACAATATCCGCTATAGTATACGCTTCTTTTACCTCCAACCTCACAGGCCCCGTAGCACCGGCCGGCACCTCCAACGCACCCGCCGGAATGGTCAGCAAGGCACCTTGTGGCGTGGTGATTGTCGTATCCCGGTTAGGATCGATGGAAAAAAATGTAGAAGCCAGCTTGTCTTCGCCGGTAAGGGTGTGTTTGGGCATCCGCGTCGTACAACCGATGCCGCAGAAAGCCAGCAAAAATGCAAGGATCAGGAAACGCATATGATAAACGGTTTGGGCCGACTATTTCGCAGGTTTGCCCCGGGCGATATGAGACGCCTTGCGATAAGCATTCTCGTTACACCCGCAAGGGCAGCTCTGTAACGGCTCCAGCATCGTGCCGTCACCCACCGCGGTAGAGTCTACCGTCGCCTTATCGTCGCCGGAAGCAGCGACATTGTACCAGCCATGTTTATCGACAGCAAACGTATAATAGGCATTCTCCGACAGGGAAGCCCCGGCATAGATCGCCTGGCTGGAATCCACGGCCGGCGTCTTCGACTTATCCGCGATCACACCGCTGCAAGTGGCATCATTCTTTGCACAGCTGTCGAACGCCGGCTTGAGGTCTGCCACGGCATTGCTGTCGATCCCCATCGACTCACTGGCGCTTGTCGCATATTGATAGATCGCCGTGAGATCCGCGTCGCTCAGATCCTTGAACTCGGGCATTACCGACGCCTTATAGCGATTGAAGAGATAGCAACTATAGGGATCACCGCGCCACAAAAGCAGGTCATTGCGTCGGGTATAGGCAAAAAGCCAGCGTTGATCTCGTCGTGATGCTAAAAAGGCGAGCGAAGGCGCCGTGGCATTGCCCTTGAGATGATGACAGCTTGCACAGTTCGCGAGATAGATCGCCTTCCCATCCGAGGCGGGGACCGGCGTGCTCCCGAGCGGCTCGGGGACACCCCAGTTCACAAAGCCATTTTCATCCAGCCGGCCTTTATACAATTTCATATTCTGTTGCAAAGTCCGGGCAGGGATCGACACGTCGAATGACGTCAGGATCGATACATTCTGCCCGCTGGCCAGTTGCACAAAGATGACCCCGCTACTGGTAAGCGTGGTATCACCGGCATGGGCACTCAGGCTGCCCTTCCGCATCTCCTCGGGCGATATCGCCTCCTTGACCTCCAGTTTCACCACTTTGGCGCCACCGGCGTCGAAGGTACCCGCAGTGATCTTCAGCAGGGCGCCATCGGGCGTTTTTAAAACCGTATCTTTTGTGGGATCGATAGAAAAAGTCGTCGTCGGCAATTGCTCGCCGCCAGTGGGGCCATTGGCGCTATCAGGACTGTTGCAGGAGAGAAAGCCGGCCAGCAACACCAGTATGACTAATGCGGAGGCGCGCATACACAAGGGTTTAGCTCCTTTAAAAACGTTCAGCTGACCTTAATATTGCGTCGGCCTATTCCGTCCTCAATGCCTTCACCGGGTTGCTCCTGGCGGCCTGAAAGCTCTGATAGCTCACCGTAAACAGTGCCACCAGCAAGGCCAGCCCGCCGGAAACGGCAAAAAACCACCATTCCAGCCCTATCCGGTAGGCAAACGCATGCAACCATTTATCCATCCCCCATGCCGCCAGCGGGAAGGCGATGAGCGTCGCCAGCGCCACCGGGATCAGGAACTCCCCCGCCAGCAGTCTTACGATACCCTGCACGCTGGCGCCCAGGACCTTCCGCACCCCGATCTCCTTGATCCGCCGTTGTGTCGTATAAGCGCTAAGCCCGAACAGCCCCAGACACGAAATAAAGATCGCCAGCACGCTAAATACGTTGAACAATTCCCCCATCCGCTGCTCCGAGGCATATAAAGCATCCAGATCCTTGTCGACAAAACCATAGTCAAATACGGCCTGCGGATAGACCATGGCAAATTGTTTCCTCAACGTCCCGATCGCCTGTTTCATCGCACCCGGCGCCGTCTTCACCACCACATAGTCATACCCATGCGAAAAATGATAGAGCAGCAGCAAGGGGTCCACATGGAACTGCACCGGCTTAATGTTGAAGTCCTTGACGATACCGATAATCGTATAGACAACGCCATCGTACTCGAGCCGCTGACCCACCGCCGTAGCGGGATTCATATGCATGGTCTGCAATGCGGTCTCATTCACGAGGATCGAGGCGCTGTCGTTACCATACGCCCTGGAAAAGGTTCGACCCTTTAGCAAATGGATCCCGAAAACGTCCAGCGTGTTCTCATCCGAACCTAACATCGGAAAAACGGTCTGATCCCCCGCCGGCTTGCCCGGCCATTTCAAATCGGTGTCCCCATCTACAAGATAGGTTGGCAGATCACCCACCACGGTATGCGAGACGATCCCTGGCTCGCCGGTCAAAGCAGCATCGATCTGCCGTGCCCCCCTTTCCATATTGGCGGAATCCAGCTGCGGGATCCTGACATAGAGCAGATTGCTTTTATCAAAACCCATATCGCGGTCGCGAATAAACCGAAGCTGCCGGTATACCACCAGCGTACCGACCATCAACGCGATCGCGATCGTAAACTGTAACACGACTAATCCATTCCGGAAATAGGCCTTGCCCGGTTGTAGCACCTTCAAACCTTTAAGCACCTTCACCGGTTGAAACTGCGACAATACCAGGGCAGGATATGACCCCGACAGCAGCCCCGAAACGATGGCGATACCCAGCAACAACAGGATACGGCTGCCACCCAGTGCCTGAATGGAAAAATGTTTACCCGTGAGCTCGTTGAACAACGGCATCAGCAGCCACACCAGTGCCAAACCCAATACCAGGGCCACCAGCGCCAGCAATACGGCTTCACCAAGGAATTGAGCTACCAGCTGCCAGCGCATCGCGCCGATGGTTTTTCGCAAACCCACTTCCTTTGCGCGCCGGCTGGACAGCGCCGTGCTCAGATTCATAAAATTGATGCAGGCGATCAATAGAATAAAGAAGGCTACAATAGAAAAGATGCGCACATACTGCAAGCTCCCGCCGCCCGGAACGTCCATGATATAATGTTCGCCCAGATGGATATCGGTCAGACGTTGAAGATTGAAAGTCGGCGTGATCCTGGGGTCCCCATCCTTTTTATAGATCGCATCGATAGTCTTCTCCAGTCCGGCAATGGCCGCGGGATTACTGGCCGTCGTATGGTCAAGACGCAAATAGTTGTAATAAATAAAATTATTCCACGGATTGTTTTGCAGATCGGACCCATCCATTTTCGAGATCGGCATCAGGAAATCGAACTGAATATGGCTGTTCTCCGGTAGATCCTTGAGAACGCCGGTGACGACTACATCGGAACTCCCCAGAATGCGCAGGCGTTGGCCCAGCGGGTCCTTGTCTCCAAAATATCGTTTCGCCGCACTCTCGGTAATGAGTAGCTCATTAGGATCTCGCAGCACATGGCCCTGGTCGCCCTTCACCAGCGGAAAATTAAAGAGTTGTTGAAAATTACTGTCTGCGTACCAGACCCTTTTTTCAATAAAGCGCTTCTCGCCATAGGATATCGTGAGCGGGTTTCCCGACAAGAATCGCACAAACTGTTTTACCTGCGGCAAAGTTTGGTGCAGAAATGGCGCCATACCGGCCGTTGTGGTCGCCGCCGTGCCATCGCTAAAGTTCACGTTCAACCGAAAGACATCTTCCGGCTGCGGGTTCTGCCGGTCGAAGCTCAATTCATCCTGTACCCACAGAAAGATCATGATGCTGCCGCAAAACCCCGCCGCGAGGCCTAATATATTCAATGTGCTGAAAAGCCGGCTGCGTATGAGTTGCCGGATCGCTGTTTTGAGATAGTTCTTAAACATATCCTAAAATCATGCAAGCCCGATGCCGTCTTTCAAGACACTGGCAATCAACATCCTATCCTCATCTGGCAAAGGCCGCTGTCCGCTTTCGATACATCCTCCGCCCGCTTCCGGTTATCCACTTGTTAACCACCGCGAAGTCTTTAAACGAACCCGGAGGCCAGGTCCTACTGGAGGTTTCCTCGCGGTATAGCCGTTACGACCTATGGGGTCGGGCTTTGATCCCACGCAATCGTTTGCCCTCCACCACCCGCGAAAAAAATCGCATCTTGCAGCTCTAATGAGATGCTGTTTCCTGATCATCGCCGCTATAACAGCCCTGCTGCTGCTCCCGCGAGACGCCGCTTTCGCACAGCCGCAGCCGCATGCCGCCGCCTCCGCGGAGGACACCACGGTGACCATTCCCCTCGGCGGTAATGCCTGGGGTGACACTGTCTGGTTTCGGCTCTCGCACCCCGGCAAGCTCGACATCGCCGTCAAGACGACGCCTACGGATACTCCCGCCGATATCGGCGTCACGCTTGGCGGCCTCAAACATACTCTGCATCTGCCCGCGCATACCGACCGGACGACCAATACCGGCCATTGGCTCATCCGCGACACCGGCTATCAGCACGTGATCGTCGACATAAACCGGCGGGGCGCCGAGGGCCTGACCCCGCAAGCGATCCAAAGCCTGATCCTCTCCGGCCCGGCCACCGCCGCCCCCATGTCCTATGTCCCAAATGACGAAGGGAATTTCTTTTACTGGGGCCGTCGTGGTCCCTCCGTCCATCTCAACTATCCCGTGCCCGATACGACGGAAAAGGTTGCCTGGTTCTATAACGAAGTGACCGTACCCGCCGACCAGGATAGGGTCGGTTCCTATTTCATGGCCGATGGCTTCAGCGCCGGCTATTTCGGTATGCAGGTCAATAGCTCTGCGGAACGCCGCATCCTCTTTTCCGTCTGGAGTCCGTTCACCACCGACGACCCCAGGGCCATTCCCGACAGCCTGCGTATCGTTCTCATCCGTAAGGGCGACAGCGTTCATGCCGGCACTTTCGGCGACGAAGGCGCGGGCGGCCAATCCTATCTCGTCTATCCCTGGATCGCCGGCAACACGTACCGCTTTCTGCTGCACGCCGAGCCGCAGGCGGATAACCATACCCGTTTCACCGCCTGGTTCTATCCACCGGAGAAGGGACACTGGCTGCTTATCGCCTGCTGGGACCGGCCGGCGACCCACACCTGGCTGACCCATCTGCATTCCTTCCTGGAAAATTTCGAACCGGAGCAAGGCGACCTGGACCGAAGTGCTTATTACGGCAACCAATGGATCGGCGATTCCACCGGCCATTGGACCCCGCTCACCCGCGCCCGCTTCACCGGCGACAACACGGCCCGCAAAGGCTATCGAAACGATTATCAGGGAGGATTACAGGGGGATAGGTTCTTTCTGCACAACGGTGGATTTTTCGACACCTACACTTCGCTCGATTCCTGGTTCGAACGCCCCGCAGCGCAGCAGACCTCCCCGCCTTTTAACATCGACGATCTACCATAAAGCCGCTCAAGCGCTCCGGTGATCGCGCGCATCACCGATCTTTTTTAGTAAATTGTAGCATGCCCAGCCTGGTACGATGTCTGATCCTGGTTTCGATGCTTGCCGCCACCCACCCGACGATGTCGCAACGGTCCCGGACCGATACACTCTTGATACATTTTGCCTTCGATAAAAGCATCGTACAGCCTGGCGATTCGGCAATTCTTGCAAATGCCCGTCCCGACGCAGACTCGATCCTTATCATAGGCTACACCGATACCGTAGGCAGCAACGGCTACAATCTGAAACTATCCCGGCTACGCGCTCAGGCCGCCCGCACGGCCATGCTCAGCGCACTCACCACTGCACAAGCCCGTGCATTGGCCCAGCGGGTGCCACCCATGCGTCTCGAGGCCCGCGGAAAAACGAATCCTATCCCCGGCGACGACAGCCTCAGCCGCCGCGTAGAAGTGCTCGTATATTATCAGGTAAGAGACGTCGCGCAAGCCCCACCCGCCGACACACCCAAAGCCCGGCCCGATGACGAACCTGATACGACCTTCGGCCTCGACAACATCAACTTCATCGCCAATACACCCATCCTCACCGATGCCGCACGTGAAGCCCTACCCAGCAGCGTTGCTTTCCTCCGCCATTTCTCCGACCACTATCTCGAGATCGATGGGTTTTGTAACTCCCCCGGGGCGCCGCTGCCACCAAACGACCCGCTCTTCGTCCTTTCCGTAAAACGCGCGAAATTCATCTACGACTATCTCATTCAGCAGGGCTTCGACTCCGCCCACCTGCGCTACAAAGGCCTGGGCAACGCCAGCCCGGTGATCGCCCATCCCACCACCCGCGAAGAAAGCGACAAGAATATGCGCGTAGAGGTCCGCGTCTTTCACCATCCGCCACCGCAGCAACAACCATGAAAAAGCCTCTACTCGACTGCGTGTAGCACGAAGTCGTCGACAACAGCACAAACGACTATTGCGCCGCCTGCCGCGCCCGGCTGGGCCTCCCCTAATCCTTCTTTATGCGTTTTTTGGGAATATCGATCACCGTAAACATCTTCGCCTTGTCGTCCCAACGTAACCTGTTGATGTATTTGGTGGGAGACAAGCTACTGCCGGCAGGATTGCCTCCCTGGGCCTTCGAAGGATTGATCTGCGGATTTTTTACGCCTGATTTCTTCTTTCCCAACGCACCTTTATTCCTTTCACTCATAGCGTTTTAGTACCCATCCGCAACGGCCATGCCACCGCCGGCGCCGGCGCAAAACACGCCCGCCCGGGCTCCTTATTTCGCCCGCTGAATAATAAACCCATTCTCGACCTTCGACAACCCCACCTTGGGGTAATACTCCATCGCCGCAGGCGCTGACAACAAGAGCAACATCGACTCGTCGCCGATCTTTTCCTTGGTCAGCCGGATCAGCTCTTTGCCGATCCCATGATGCTGATACTTCCTGCGCACCGCCAGATCGCTCAGATAGCAACAATAACAAAAATCAGTGAGCGCCCGGGAGACACCCACCAGCCTGGTCTTGTCCCAGGCCGTTACGACAAGATTGGACTGCGAATACATCCGCGTGATGCGATCCCTATCCTCCGGCCGTTTGAGGCCGGCATCGGCGTACAGCTCCATCACCGCATCGGGGGCAGGGATAACGTCGAATTTGTAGTTTATCTGGTTCATAAAACTGTTTTATACGGGTCTTCTTTTAGTGGCAATACCTACCCGGTTCCACGCATTCATGGCAACAATGGCCATCATGACCTCTGTAGTATACTGCTGCCCCAATAAGGCCAACACATTGTCATAGGTCGCATCCGAAACGCCATGCGGCGACAGCAGGGTCATCTCCTCCGCCAGCGCCAGGATCGCACGTTCTTCGGGTGAAAAGAAAGGTGTCTCGCGCCAGCAGGTCAGCAGAAAGAGCCTCCGGCCAGCCTCCCCCAACGCCAGCGCCTCCTGGACATGTTTGTCGATACAATACGAACAACCATTTAGCTGCGATACCCGGATCTTGATCAAATGGGCATGGATCTTATCGAGAGAACTCTCCGCCAGATACTTCTCGAATCCCATTAACACAGCAAACGCCTTGGAATCGGCATCGCTCAAAAACATTCGTTTGGACATAGTATTGAATTGTGATCCAAAAATAACTCGGGTAAGGACTACCTTTGAGTGCCAGATATAAAATTTCAGGTAGTCCAGATGCTTCCGTATACAACCCTCCTGCAGATCGACAAAGCGTCGCCGCAACCCGTTTATCAGCAGATCGCCGGCCAGATCGTGCAACACATCCGCAGCGGTGTGCTCAAACCCGGCGCCCTGCTTCCCGGCACCAGGGAGCTCGCGTCCCAGCTTTCCCTGCACCGAAAAACGATCGTCGCCGCCTACAACGAATTGCTCAGCCAGGGCTGGCTCGAAGTGACACCAAAAAAAGGTTTCAACATCACCCGCGACCTCCCCGAACTCACGGCCCGCAGTCTCCGTCCCGACCAAAGCGCAGCCTACGACAACCGGATGGCGGTTCCCTTCTATGGCCAAAAGGCAGCGATGACGACGAAAGCCAATGAACCACCCATCCGCCTGGTCGTCGACGATGGACATCCCGATCCCCGGCTCACCCCTCTACCCCTCCTGCTGATGAGAGAATACGCGAGCCGTATTAAACACGCACAACGCCCGACTATCATCCCCGGCTCGCTCACGGCCGGCACCCAACGGTTACGCACAACCTTAGCAGGCTACCTGCAGCGCTCCCGGGGGATACAAGCCGGCGCCGAACACCTCATCGTCACCCACGGCGCCCAAATGAGCATCTATCTTGCTGCAAAGACCCTGCTGCGCCCGGGCGACTACGCGATCATCGGCGACCCGATCTATCCCGTGGCAGCACAGGTGCTCGAGAATACCGGCGCCCGCATCATCCGCATCCCCGTCGACGATCATGGTATGGATATCACCGCCATAGAAAAGGCCTGTAAACGATACCCGGTAAAGCTGCTCTATCTCATTCCCCACCATCACCATCCTACCACGGTGACCCTGAGTCCCGAGCGCCGCCTTCGCCTGCTGGACCTTTGCACGACGTACAACTTCGCCATCCTGGAAGACGATTACGATTACGACTATCATTACAACATCCTACCCCATCTACCTCTCGCTAGCTATCGTCACCAGGGCCGCGTGATTTACATCGGCTCCTTTTCAAAATCCCTCGCTTCCTCCGTCCGCCTGGGTTTCATGGTCGCCCCTGCCGATTTTATTACCCAGGCCGCGCAGTACCGCCGGCTCATCGATCTGCGGAACGACAATATCCTCGAAGACGCCCTCGCGACCCTGATAACCAATGGCGACATCCACCGCTATCTCAAAAAGGCCAATAAGACGTATTCCGAACGCCTCAATAACCTCGACCAACTGCTTCGGACCCATCTCGCTGACAGGATCATCTATCACCGCCCCACCGGTGGCATGGCGGCATGGGTGAGATTCAAACCCGGGTACGACCTCAGGCAGATCGCCCAACGCGCAGCAAAAAAAGGCTTATATATAAGTAACGGGAAAGACTACAATAACGCGGGCATCCCCTTTAACGGCCTGCGCATCGGCTTCGCCTCCCTCCTTCCGGAAGAAATGAACGCCGCCATAGGTATTCTTTCACAAAGCATTTAAATTTCTTTAACACGTTCATGGCGAACGCATTGCTTTAAAAGAATATTAACATTCCATCATCAACGAAGAGTTTCGTCGTGCGTTAATTTTGTATTACAAACATTTTTTTAAAACAATAAACCATGAAAATGAAAAGTAAGGCGATTCTTATCGGTGCGATTGCAGTGGTCGGAACTGGCCTGTTGTTTGCCACCGGCGTTACCGGAAAGAGAGCATACAATAGTGTGCTGGACGAACCTCAGACCCCCGTTGTAAAAACGACATATACCACGACCAGTCCTGCCGTTCAACCTGTAGACTTCGAAAAGGCCGCCGCCGCAGCCGTACCTTCCGTAGTACATATTAAAGTGACTATGAAAGCAAAGGAAGTATCTCATATGGAGGGTCCCGGGGGCGACGACCAGGATGATCCGTTTGGCGGCATGTTCAGGCGTTTCTTCGGCGATGGCGGCCAGGGAGGGCATCAATTTGTCGAACCCGACCAGAAAGCATCTGGCTCCGGCGTCATTATCAGCGCCGATGGTTACATCGTAACCAATAACCACGTGGTCAATGGTGCCACCGACATCGTTGTCACTATGAACAACCGCAGGAACTTCAAGGCCAAGGTCGTCGGTACCGATCCCAACACGGACCTCGCCCTCATCAAGATCGATGCTAAAGACCTCCCGGTAATGAACATTGGCAACTCCGATGATGTCAAGCTCGGGCAATGGGTCATGGCTATCGGTTATCCGCTGAACCTCGACGTTACCGTTACCCAGGGTATTGTCAGTGCCAAATCCAGGAACATCGGCATCAATACCCAGGCCGTTGCACCGGTTGAATCCTTTATTCAAACCGACGCAGCCGTTAATCCCGGCAGCAGTGGTGGCGCGCTTGTGAATACCAATGGCGAGCTCATAGCCATCAACTCGGCTATCGCTTCGCCCACAGGTTCCTTCGCAGGTTATGCCTATGCTATCCCTTCCAACCTTATGAAAAAGGTCATCAGCGATATCATGAAGTATGGCTCCGTACAACGTGGTTACCTCGGCATCAGCATGGCCCCGGAAGGACTCGATGATGCTTCCAAGAAGAAATTAGGTATGACCAATACGGATGTAGACGGCGTATACGTGATCGAAACTTCCCCCAACGGTGCCGCCGCCAAGGCCGGTATCCAGAAAGGTGACGTGATCACCAACGTCGATGACCAACCCGTCACCTCCGATGCAAGGCTGGCTGAACTCATCGCCCGCGACAAACCCGGCGACCATGTGAAGCTCACCTTCGTCCGCAATGGCGAAACGAAGACCGCCGATGCTGTCCTCCAGGGTAAGCTGGGCAACTTCGCCAGCACCGAAACCGCAGCCGTAGAATCGCTTGGCGCTAAGTTCTCCGATGTCAGCAAGGACGACGCTGCCCGCCTGGGTATCGACGGTGGTGTAGTCGTCAACGACATCCAGAATGGCGTGCTGAGCAATCAGACCAACATGCGCCCCGGCTTCATCATCACCAAGATCGGTGACATCCGGGTCCACAATGTGGCCGAACTCAAGGATGCCCTTTCCAAACAAGGTAGCAACTTCCAGATCCAGGGTGTTTATCCCGACAGTAAGGACGTCTACTACTACGGTATCAACGACTTCAAGAAATAACGTCTGTCCTTCGGACGAGCCTCCTCCGTCGGCTCAAGTAAGTTTTGTTTTTTCTCATTGATAACACTAGAGCAAGCCGCCTCATTCCTGGGGCGGCTTTTTATGTCGCGGCCTTTCGCGGCGGCGTGGCGCCTACCTGACCCGCCTTTCCCCCTCCTTGATCGGTGCATCGTTGATACTGGCGTACCGCTTCCGCATCAATCCATTCTCGTCGAACTCCCAAAGCTCATTGCCATAGCTGCGATACCACTGCCCTGCGTCATCGCGCCATTCATATTCGAACCGCACCGCCATCCTGTTCTCGCGGAAACCCCATAGCTCCTTTTTTAGTTTATAATCCAGCTCCTTCTTCCATTTCCGCCGAAGAAAAGCCTTGACCTCCTCGCGACCGTTGATGAATTCCGTTCGGTCCCGCCACTCCGTGTCCACCGAATACGCCAGCGACACCTTTTCGGGATCCTTGCTGTTCCACGCATCCTCCGCCAATTGTACCTTTTGCAAGGCCGTCTCCCGCGTAAAAGGAGGTATTGGATATCTTTTTTCACTGCGTGAAAAAGATATTTCCGCATTCAGGAACCCAAGTATATCCGCCGCGATCTCCGCCGCATGCGTCTCCAAGGCAAAATGCCCCGTGGGATAAAATTTCACGACCGCATTGGGATTATCGCATTTGTAAGCCTCCGCCCCCGCCGGCAGAAAGAACGGATCACGCTCCCCCCACACCGCCAGCAACCGCGGCTGAAACTTCCGGAAATACTCCTGCCACACGGGATACAACCGCACATTATTCCGGTAATCCAGCATCAGGTCGAGCTGCACATCCAGACTCCCCTGCCGGTCCAGAAAATATTGATCGAGCATATATGCCTCCGGCGCGATGCCGGAAGGATCATCGACGCCCTCCACATACTGGAACCGCGTGAAATCCGCCGCCACCATCGCCTTCAACGCCTCGCGGTTGACAGCACTCGGGTCTTCCCAATACCTGCGCAGCGGCTCCCAGCCAGCACTCAACCCCTCGGCATAGGCATTCCCGTTCTGCGAGATGATGCCGCTGATCTTTTCGGGGTTGGCGACCGCCAGCCGGTATCCCACCGGCGCCCCATAGTCGAAGACATAAAGCGCAAAACGCTTTAACCCCAACGCATCGATAAACCTCTGCATTACACCTGCCAGCCCATCAAAGGTTGGCCCGAACGCACCCGCCGACTCAGCCGGCGACCCCGACTGACGCCCCGACCCAGCCGACACCCCCGATTCGGCCGGCGACCCCGACCCAGCCCCCCCTGGCATCTCCGAAAACCCAAAGCCGGGCAGGTCCGGCGCGATCACCCGATACCTCCCGCTGAGCGCGGGGATCAGGTTTCGGAACATATGGCTGGAAGTCGGAAAACCATGCAACAGCAGGATCACCGGCGCCCCGACGGGACCGGCCTCGCGATAGAAGATCTTTAAACCCTTGACGGTGAGATAGCGATAGTGTGTCATAATTTGAATTTTTGCCAGCCCAAAATTAATTCCCACCTTTGATCATTGAAAACGATTAATCATGATCATAATCATCATAAATCAAGATAGATGAATACCAATGACCTCAAGATCTTCGAAGCCGTAGCCCGTCACGGCAGCTTCACGAGGGCCGCGGAATCCGTGTATACGGTACAAAGCAATGTCACCGCCCGGATAAAGAGTCTGGAAGAAGAATTTGGCGCACCGCTATTCAGCCGGTCGCCCCGAAAGGTGGAACTCACCGAAGCCGGCAGGACGCTGATGAAATATTACAAACGTCTCGACCACCTGCTGGAAGAAGCGAAAAATGAGATGAAGAATACCGGCACGGTCGCCGGCGCACTGAAGATAGGCTGTATCGAGACCACCATGGCCCTCAAAGGCCCCGACATCCTCCTGAAGTTTTCCGCGACCTATCCCGATGTAGAACTCGAATTCATATCCGCCATGCGCGGCAGCCTCGTGAGCGACCTGCTGAATCACTGGCTGGACGCCGCCTTTATCCCCGGCCCCATCCACGACACGGGTCTCGACCAGCTCCCGATCCGGCAAACGCGACTCGTCCTGCTCGGCCCGGCCAACGCAAAGACGACCGCCGATCTGCTCAAACGCGAGCCGCCCACGATCGTCGTATTCGAACAGGGTTGTGTCTATCGCAGCCGCCTCGAGGCCTGGCTCAGCTCCAAAGGCGTCGTCAAATACAAACGCATTGTGCTGAATTCCATCGAAGGCATCGTCAACTTCGTAGAATCGGACATTGGCCTCAGCATTCTGCCGCTGGAGGTGATCACGAAATACTATCCGCACCGAAAATTAAAAACTTTTGGACTTAACAAAGAATTAGGCACCCTCACCAATAGCCTGGCCTTCCGTAAGGGCGAGCCACCCTCCCGCGCACTCGAAGCATTTTTGGAGATGCATAAATAAGCGGAAGCCCAAAAGCCGCGGAGCGGCTTATTCGCTACGCAAAGAGATTGCCGGCTTCGTCATTGCGGCCCGAGCGGCCTGCCAACTCACCGTCACCAGCGCGATCACCACCGCCAGCCCGCCGGCCAACGCAAAGATCCACCAGCTCAGCGTAATGCGATAGCTATAGCCCTGCAGCCAGCCATTCATCACCCACGCGGAAAGAGGGAAGGCCACCACACAGGAAAGCAGCGTGAGGTTTAAGAAGTCTTTTGATAAAAGATAGGTGATGCCCCGCGTCGACGCCCCCAGGACCTTGCGAATACCGATCTCTTTCACCCTGCTCTCCGCAGTATAGGCCGCAAGCCCAAACAGTCCCAGACACGAGATAAAGATCGCCAGAAAAGCAAACACCCGCGAAAGCTTGGAGACTAACGCCTCGGACACAAACAAAGCGTTGAATTCGTCGTCCACAAACTGGTACTCGAAAGGTATGCCCGGGTCGATCTTCTTAAACACCGCCTTCATTTTGGCCAGCGCCTGTGATGGATCCGCCGTAGGTTTCATCCGCACATACAGCAGATTAGTCGCCTGTGGCATACAAAAGAAGATCACCGGCGCCGGCTTCCCATACATATCCCCATAAACATAATCGTCCACGACGCCCCTGACGATCATATGCAGGGTTCCAAAATTAAAATGCAGGTCCATAGGTTTTCCGATAGCACTTTCCGAACCCAAAAGGTCCGCCATCGTCCTGGTGACCACCACACCCGCGGTCAGAGCCGAATCCCTGGCCCTCGCCAGCAAGGCCGGGTCGAAGATATCCGTCTGCTCGAAATCACGCCCTTCGGCTATATGCATGCCCAGGGTCTTAAGATATTCGGGGCTTACAAACCGCTCCGATATAACGATGGAACTTCCCGGCTCTTTACCCGGCCAGTCGATCGCCGTAGAATTATTTCCGCCTTTGAGTGCACTGAGATCGGCCAGCGCGGCATCGCTCACGGCGCCGGTGTTGACCAGCTCCTGCCGGATAACCGGGAACTGCGTCAGCATGTTGCCCTGGACATTCATTTGCAACAGTTGCTCTTTATTGAAACCCAGGTCCCTGTTCTTCACATGCTGCACCTGCAGATAGATCACCAGTGTAGCGACGATCAGCACAATGGACACCGTGAATTGTAAAACAACCAAACCCCGCCGTATAACCGTAGCGCCGCCCGTTTTTATCCTTACACCCTTTAGCACAAATATGGGGTTGAACGAACTCAGGTATAACGAAGGATAACTTCCCGAAATCAATCCGCACAACAGCGTCAGCGCGATCAGGGCCGAAAGATGCAGCGGCGAAAGGATGTCCAGATGCAGTTCTTTCCCAACCAGCATGTTAAAAGCCGGCAGGGTCAGCCATAGGAGAAACACCGAAAGCACCGTCGCCAGCGTCGCCATGAATAGCGACTCGCCGAGAAAATACCGCATGAGACTGCCCCTGCCTGCCCCAAGCACTTTCCGCACGCCGACTTCCTTGCTCCGTTTTTCACTCCGGGCCGTGGCGAGGTTCATGAAATTCACGCAGGCGATCAACAAAACGATCCACGCGATCATCGAGAAAAGCCGTACATATTGTATCCTTCCGCCGCCCGTGAGCTTGCCGTTCTCGAACTGGTTACGCAGCCGCCAGTCCTTCATCGGGAACAGAAAGATATGATCGCTCGAGACATCGATCTCCAGGTTTTGCGTCGTGAAATCGTATTTCGGCTCGGTGAGCCGGGTGTTGATGGCCGCGATATCGGCGCCGGGCCGCATCTCCACATAGGTATCCAATGCAAAATTCCCCCAGCCTTTTAGATTAGGGCGATGCTGGATATAAGCGTCCATGGGCGCCACCCACTCGAATTGCAACGAGGTATTCTCTGGTAGGTCCTTCAATACACCTGTGACGACATAACCTTGCTTGTCGTCCATCACGATGGTCTTGCCGATACAGCCCTTCGCGCCGCCAAAGAATTTTCGCGCGGTCTGTTCCGTAAGCACTATCGAGTAGGTCTGGGCAAAAGCTCCCTTCGCATTGCCCGCTGCAAAAGGCAGTGTAAAGATGTCGAAAAGCGAAGCGTCGGCATAGATGCCTGAGGCCTCGATAGCCTTATCGCCAATATGGAACAATACCGGCATGGGATCCGTCGTACGCGAGGTGCCCGCAACACCGTTGATCATCGATGGCAAAGCCGCTGCCAGGGGCCCGGGGGTAGAGGAGTGCGTGATGACACCCGAGCTGGCGCTCTCGTTGACATTCACCAGAAAGATCTGGTCTTTCTTCAGATTATTATTGTCAAAACTAAGTTCGTCCTCTACCCACAGAAAGATCAGCCCCGCACAGGCCAGACCCACCGCCAGCCCGAAGATATTCAGCACACTATGAGCGCGGTTTTTCCGCAGCGAGCGTAACACGTTTTGAAAATAGTTCATACAATAAAGTTAGGGTTTTAATTTCCGTACAAAGAAATCCGCGGCCGACCCGTATACCGTCACCGCATTGGCGAAACGCATCCAGTGGTGGGTATCGTCGACGATCATCAACGTCTCATAGGGCACCCCTTGCTTTTCCAAGCGGTTCACCAAATCGACACTTTGGTTAAAGCGTACGTTCCGGTCATCATCTCCCTGGATGATCAGCACTGGCGACTTCCAGCCCGAGACATACGCCACGGGCGAAGAAAGCCACGCCGTTTTCATTGCCAGGTCGAAGTCCGGCGCCTTTTCGTACCGGTCCCTGGCCGCAGCTAGGCTTCCCCGTGCAGCGACCATATCGTGCACGCCGTGAAAGTCCACCCCTGCCGCAAACAGCTTCGAATCCCGCGCCAGCCCCATAGCGGTAAGATACCCGCCATAAGAACCGCCATAGATACCGATCCTGTTGCCATCGACAAAAGACTGCCGCCGCAGCCATTCTCCACCCGCCTTGACATCCGTATATTCCGCAGCCCCCGCCTGACCCGATTTCGGAGCCTGGTGAAATTCATAGCCGTAGCCGATGCCCAGCCTGTAATTCACGGAAAGGACTACAAATCCAAGGCTAGCCAGATATTGATTCGACGCATAAGCATTGGCGTAATAGTCCGAATAGTGCCAGCCCAGCAACATCTGCCGCGGCGGACCACCATGCAGATAGACGATCGCCGGTCTGCGCGCCGCCCCAACACCACCCGGCGTTCCCCCCGCCCCGTCGCCCGCCGGCATAAAAAGCTGCGCATGCACCACGACCCCATCGGGCGAGGTAAAGACCACTTGCTTCGGCGTCACGAGTTTGGCGATGGGATAGTCGACAAGCTTATCCTGACACAACAGTTTCCAACCGGCCGCGGCCTCCCTATTCATCACAGCCGGCAACGGCGGCCGCTGCGCCGTCGCACTGAGGAAAGCCAGCGTCCTCCCGTCACCCGATACCACCGGAGTCCATTCGAGCCCGGTGCCGTAGGTGACGATCCCCGCACCCGGCTTGTCGACGCTCACCATACCAATATGCCGCCGGTCGATATCTTCGGGATCGGGACCCGTGTTCACTGCGAAAACCAGAAAGCGTTTATCCGCCGAGATACGCACCTGCTCGCACATAAACTTACCCGGCGTCAGCAACACGGGTTTTCCCCCATGGGCGGAAACGGCATAAAGATGCTGCCAGCCATCCTCGTAAGAAAGGAAAACAATATTGTTGCCCGCCGCCCAATACAGATTCGACTCCTCATCGCCGGGGTAAGACCCGCGAAGCGTGGCCGGCGCCTTATATAACAGCGTAGGCTGACCGCCCGCCGTATCGACCGTATAGATACTCCAGGGCTGTGGTTTTCGTACGAGCATGGAATCGGGTGAACCGCCAGTACCGGGCCGCCGTACGAAGACGATCCGGCCCCCGTCACCGGACCATTTGGGCGATTCGTTCCGGCTAAAAGAAGGCGCGATCCATTTGATCGTAGAAGACCCCGGCGTATAGATGCCTATCACGGAATGGTCGACTCTCCCGGCAACGAACAACAACCGCTTCCCATCCGGCGACCACTGCAGCGAACCCACAGTACCACGAGTAGTAAAAAGATTTTTTGCTACTCCCGAATCAAGCGCCGAGCCCCACACCTGCCCCCCTTTAATAAAAACCACCCGCTTACTATCCGGAGAAATTACCGGCTCATCACCCTCCGAAAGATACCTTACCGTCCCCCCACTAAAAGGGATAATACCCACCTGAACCTTGAATGGCTCGGTTCCACCACCGGGGTCTACCGGAAGATCATCGTCCCAATTAGCCCCATGATCACCCCCCCGAACAAAAACGACCCATTGCCCATCATCCGAGATCTCCAGACTCGTGATCTCCTGCGCGTCGTCCATCGTAAAGGCGGTGAGCTTCCGCGGCGCAAAATCCGGCCCTTCGGCCACATAGACATTCCGGCGGCCCTCTTCATTCATCGCCCAGGCGATGCGCGCTCCGGTAGCGGCGGCCGTGAGCTCCGTGGGAAAAGGATATTTTTTGAAAGGAAGAAACCCGGTGACGATCTCGCTGGGCGACGGCTGTGCCAGCCCAACCAGCGGCGTCAGCAAAAGCAGTAGTAGTTTTCTCATGTCCATAAGTTACACCATTTTCCATAAAAAATGTTAAAACGCCGGTGCGTCCATCGCGTGTAAACGAAGCAATTCGTACATTTAAGAAAATACGACACATGGCCAGAACTATTCTATCCCTGCTCCTCGGCGGTTTCCTCGTTTGCATCGGTCTCCCCTCCTACGCCCAAAGCAAATTCGCCTGCATCAGCCTCAACGAACTCGTCAATGCCATGCCGGAGACGAAACAAGCCGATACCGCCCTCGCTCAATACCAGGCCGCATTGCAACAAGAGTTCAACGACATGAAGACTGATTACACGACCCAGGCCGCGGAGCTCTCTTCCCGTGACACTGTAAAATTTACAAAAGGCCAGCTCGAAGTAAAGCGGCAAGACCTGGCAGATCTTTTGAATAAGATCCAGGGGTTCGATCAGGAAGCCGGCAACCTGCTCAATCAAAAACGTTCCGCCCTATTCGCCCCCATTCAACGCAAGGCTGAAGACGCCATCACCCGGGTAGCGCGTGACAACAGCTATACCTATGTGTTTGAAAAAGAGAGCTTGCAGGTTTTCCCGCCGGCCGCCGATATCCTCCCGCTGGTCGAGAAAAAGCTGGGGCTGTCCGTCGCGAGCCGCTAA
>Ga0134128_10001136_pt1 | contig 35343 bp, 28 predicted proteins | sample KB31754_FD_96462 | JGI IMG/M metagenome (GOLD analysis project Ga0134128, IMG submission 96462) | Terrestrial soil microbial communities with excess Nitrogen fertilizer from Kellogg Biological Station, Michigan, USA - KB3-175-4 | ecosystem: Environmental > Terrestrial > Soil > Unclassified ...
GACCGAGTTCCGATTCGGCGATTGGCGCGAAAATATTCCGATAGCAGAGTCACAATTCCATTTCGTGCCGCCCAAGGGCGTTGCAATTGTGGACGATGCTTCGCTCGAGAATCGCGCGCAGTAGGAGCGGCATTCATGCCCCGCGGGCGACCCCCTTCGTTCCTCAGGGTGAACAAGGGCCGCCCCTACGAAACCATACTGCAAAACCGCCGCAAGGCTTGCCCCTCAGAAAATAAACTTCACGGCGAGCTGCAAAATGCGCGAGCCGGGACCTCCATTGATGTTCGTGCTCGACGGCGTTCCGAACGTGGGAACGGATTTCAGGCATTCGCCGAAGGTATTCGTTGTGGTACCCGTACAGGCTGCGCCGTTGACGACGCTGAACTGCTGGTTGAAAACGCCGGTGATGTTGGCGCGATTGAAAACGTTGAAGGCTTCCGCGATGAATTGCAGCCCGTAGCGTTCCGTGATTTTGACGTTGCGCGTCACGCGCGGATCGAGCGAGATGAATTTCGGCGTGTAGAACGTATTGCGTCCAAGTCCCGGAGTGCGATCCGTGTTGCGATTGCTGTCGCCATTCAAATCGAATCCGACGACGCCTGAATAAGGCTGTCCGGATTCGGCCGTGAAGATGCCGCTCAATTCCCATCCACCCAGCACGCCGCGGGCAATCGACGAAGATAATCCGCTCGCGTAATTGAGATTCCAAACTCCGCTCGCCACAAAGCGATGCCGCTGGTCGTTAATACCCGCTCCTTTGTCGGCGCGAATGCTGAGCGGATCGGAAACCATCTTCGTATCGTCGAAGGAGAAGGGAACCACGGAAGTTGCGTCCGGTTCATCGTCGATCACCTTGCCGAAAGTATAGCCCGCCATTACTTGATAATTTTTCGCGAAGCGTTTGTTCAATTGGATGGTCATGCCGTTGTAATTCGAGTTGGCATTGCTCTGGAATTCCTCAATTCGCGAGAAATTGGGGAATGGCCGGACAGGGCTTCCGAGGGTTGCTCCCGTTTGGGGCATTTGATTGTACGTGAGCACGGTGCTGGCGCCCGTGATTCCGATTTGCTGCTGAATCTCGGGTCCCTGCAAGTTGATATCGATTGTGCGCGTCAGGTGCGTCCCTTTCACGTGAAGATAGGTGATCGAGACGGCCGTGTCGGGATTGATTTCATATTCCGCGCCAAGGCTGAACTGCTGTACGTCCGGCTCTTTGTAATTCTTCTGGAAGCCGAAAACGATCGGCGGGCTGGCGCTGCCCCCAGCGGGAGCCGCACAACTCGGAGACGCCGTAGGCGCGCCGCACATAGTGTTTGGGTACATCGGAATGGAAGGACTGGAGGCGGGCGTGAACGTGAGCGTCGTGACATTTAGCCCGTTGTTGGACATGGCCGTGCCGACGGTGATTGCCGGAGTGCGGCCGTAGAAAATTCCATAACCGCCGCGGACGACGAGGCGGTTGCTGGCGAGCGGCGTCCATGCGAAGCCGAGCCGAGGGCCGAATTCATCGCGCTGATTGTGAATCTGATTGGTGATGACGCCCGCCGCGGCGAGTTGCGGATCGGGATTGAGCGTGGGCGGCTGCGCGATTTTATCGAAGTCATAACGCAAGCCGTAATTGAGCGTGAAATTGGGACGCACGCGCCACTCATCCTGAACGAAGCCGGAATATTCGGCGAGATTGGGATTTGTCGTGGGTCCCGTGGTGCCGGTTCCGGCGAATGCCTGCACAAATGTGTCATTGGCGTCGCCGCCGGTGAAACACGATGCTCCGCCACCATTGAGGTTGCAGCCAAAAGCGCCGAGGCTGTTGAAGGTATACTGGCCCGAAAAGTTGCCCGGGAAAAAATTGGCGATGCGGTCGATCATGATGTGCGCGCCGGTTTTGAAAGTATGTGCGCCGTGAATCCAGGAGACGGTGTCGTCGAATTCGCCGCGCTTGATATTTGTGAATCGCGGACTGAAGAAGTTGCGTCCGGCGGTCAGAACCGTGCCGATGGGTCCCCTGACGGTGACCTGGGGCAAATCGCTATTGGCGAATCCCGGCTCGTTATCGCGTCCGTAGTTGAACTGGAATACGTTGACCAGGGTGGGACGCAGGGTCGAAGACAGCGTCGCCGTCAGAGTGTCCGATGTAACGTCGGAAGCGCCCGTATGTTCGACGGAGTTTTGCGCGCCTCCGCTTTCCAGATTCAAACCGGTGAACCGCTGCGCGTTGTAACGCACCGAGAGCATTTCATTTTCGCTGACGTGCCAGTCGGCTTTGCCCAGGTAAACGTTCTGGTTAAAGGTGGAGTTCCATGAATTCGCGCGAGCCGTCAGGTAGTTGACGGCGGTTGTTTCATTGCCCGGCGCGGGAACAAAGCCCGGCGGCAAATTCAGGAAAACAAAATTAGCGACCGTGTTCCGCTGGCCGTCATAATCGAAGAAGAAAAACAGTTTGTTTTTTATGATGGGCCCGCCCAGGTCGCCGCCGAACTGATTGAAGTGATACGGCTGGCGCTGCTTGCCCTTGGCGATTTGTATCGGGTCGTTGGCGTTCATCGAGCGGTCACGGTAAAACTCGAAAGCCGAGCCGTGGAACTGATTGGTGCCGGACTTGGTGACCACGTTAATCACCGCGCCGCCCGCGTTCCCCAATTCCGCCGAATAGTCGTTGGAATTTACCTGAAATTCCTGCACCGCGTCCTGGCTGAATTGGTAAGGCGCGCGGCCGGAGCCGGTACGTCCGAGTGTCTGCCCGAAGAATGTGTTGTTGTTGTCCGAGCCGTCCACAATCAGGGAATTGAGAGTGCCGCGCTGGCCCGCAAAGCTAATATCGCCGCCGCGGTTATCGGTGGTGACACCAGGAGTAAGCAAAACGAAGTTAATGAAGTTGCGCCCATTCGTGGGCAGATCTTCAATCGAACGCTCATTGACGGTGGAGTTGACCCCACTCTTTGTGGTTTCGACGATGGGCGCTTGCCCGGATACCGTAACCGTCGATTGCTGACTGGCGAGCGGCATAGAAAGGTCGAGCGTAAGCCGCGCGCCGACCGTCACGATAACGTTTTCCTGGGTTACGGTCGCCAGGCCCGACTTCTCTGCGACAATCGTATAGGTTCCCACCGGCACCACCAAAAATGTGTAGAGCCCATCTGCATCGCTGGTCGTCACGAAGCTGATTCCTGTTTGCGTGTTGGTGGCTTTCAAATTGACGCCAGGGACAGCCGCGCCAGATTGGTCGGTTATCGTGCCTTGAATCGAACCTTGGTTCGCGCCCTGGCCAAATGCCATTCGCGTCAGCGTGAAAATGAGCAAGAACATCGCCAAGCAAATCGAGAACTTTCTAACACGCATCACGTGCCTCCAAGGTGCCGGACCCTTAAATCGCAGTGCGGGTTCCGGAAAGGCAAGAATAATACGCAAGATTGGGGTTCGACGCAAATGACAGTAGAGCCGCGGCCTTTAGCGATGCGCGGATAGGAGGCACAGTTCCTGAGGTCAGCTTGCAGGTTGAAAGCGGGCGCGTCAAAGCCTCCTGCCTATTTACGCATGGACACAGGCAACCCCGGCGCGCCTCAGGGGTTCTTTTCAATATGCTAAACTGAGAGTGGACGGCCCGGGAGGGCCTCCGGCGTAACGCGCCTGTTATGGCTGAGTTTGTTTGCAAGGTGGGGGATACCACTGGGCACGTTTTCCAACAATTGGAAACGGCTCAGACTGAAGTAGAAGCTCGCCAGAAGCTCGCCGATCGCGGTTTTTATGTTTACACGGTGCGGCCCAATCTGAGTGTGACGCGGGCCTTGAGCGGTTTTCGCGGAGGCCGCAAGCTCCCCACAGCCGATTTCCTGATTTTCAATCAGCAATTTAACACCTTGATTAAAGCGGGTCTGCCGATTTTAAAGGCGCTCGATTTGCTGGCTGACCGCGCGGCACTCCCCAAGATGCGACCGTTTCTAAACGATGTGCGATTGCGCGTCCGCGATGGAGAACTGTTGTCGGACGCCTTTGAAGCCACGGGGGCGTTTCCGATGGTGTACGTCACGTCGTTACGCGCAGGTGAGAAGAGCGGCGATTTGTCCGGCGTGTTGGATGATTACATTACGTATCAACGCGTCACCACGGGAATACGCAAGAAACTGATCGGCGTGCTGATTTATCCGGCCATTCTGATTTTTGTGGCGTCGTGCATCGTTTCTTACCTGGTGGCCTACGTCATTCCCCAGTTCGCCAGGTTGTATCAGGATTTGGGCACCACGCTTCCAGTCCCAACGCAATTCTTGATCACCGTGGTCGTGGGTTACCGTATATGGCTTCTCACGTTTGCTGCCGTTGTAATCTTCGGAGCGATTTTTCTGTTCTTGTGGTCGAAGACCAGCCGTGGCGGCCTCGTGTTGGACTGGGCGAAGTTGAAAATGCCTGTTTTGGGCGATGTGTGGATCAAATTTCAGATGGCGCAGTTTACGCGAACGCTCAGTACTCTGTTGCGCGGGGGAACGCCCTTGGTTGCAGCCCTTGAGACCGCCGCGAACGCGATGACGAGCCGACTGGTAGCCGGCTCCGTACACGATGCCGCAAAGCAAGTGCGCGAAGGCGGCTCGCTCCACGCGGCCCTGGCCGGCACGCACATGATTCCCGACCTTGCTCTCGACATGATCGAAGTCGGCGAGGCTTCCGGGGCGCTTGCGCCCATGCTCGGAAGCATCGCGCAATTTTACGAGGAGGAAACCAACCTGAAGACAGCTGCGCTCATCTCGATTATAGAGCCGGCTGTTCTGATCTTGATTGCCTCGCTCATCTTTTTCATCATGGTGGCGCTGTACCTGCCATTATTTTCCCTCCAAGTTGGCGGCAGCGCGGGATAAGAGAATATGGCGACTACGAATCGAGATTTGCATCCTGAACGGGGCCGCGACGACGCGGCAGAACGCGAACGTACACAGACGCTTGCGGAGCGCTATCGTGTGCCTTTCATTGACATGACGGAGCAGAGAATCGATCCGGAATTATTCCATTCGATTCCCGCGGAGCTGATGTTCCGCTACAACTTCGTGCCTCTCGAGGCGCACAACAATTCGCTTGTCGTCGTGGTTTCAGATCCCAGTCAATTGCTGGTGAATGACGAATTGTCATTACTGCTCGGCAAGAAACTGATCATCCGCGTTGCCACGGCAACGCAGATCGGCGACTTGCTGAAGCGCACGGAGCAATCCCAGCGCGTTCTCGATCAGGCGACGGAGGGATTCACGCTTCAGGTCGTCAGCGACGAAGATGGCGACGAAAATATTTCGATGGACAAGCTCACCAGCGATTCGGGTGTGAGCCCCGTCGTCCGGCTGGTGGACACCGTGATTTTCACGGCGCTCGAGCGGCGCGCCAGCGACATCCATATTGAAACGCGCAACTCGGAAGTCGCGGTGAAATACCGCATTGACGGCGTGTTGCAATACGCCATGCAGCCGCTGGCAAAAGAATGGCATTCCACGATTCTCTCGCGCATTAAGGTGATGAGCGAACTCGATATCGCCGAGCGTCGCGTCCCGCAGGACGGCCGATTCCGCGTGCGTTACAAGGGCCGGTTCATCGATTTTCGCGTGTCGATCATGCCGTCGATCCACGGCGAAGACGCTGTGTTGCGCGTGCTCGACAAGGAAACGCTGAGTGAGAAATTCCGGACTCTGAACCTTGACGTAGTGGGCTTCGCCGAACATGACGTACGCAAGTTCCGGCGCTACATTCGGGAGCCGTACGGAATGGTGCTGGTCACGGGCCCCACGGGTTCGGGCAAGACGACCACGCTGTACGCCGCAATCAATGAAATCAAAACCGACGAAGACAAGATCATCACCATCGAAGATCCCGTTGAATATCAAGTCCGCGGCATCACCCAAATCCCCGTGAACGAAAAGAAAGGGTTGACGTTTGCTCGCGGCCTGCGTTCCATTTTGCGTCACGACCCGGACAAAATCATGGTCGGCGAAATTCGCGATCAAGAAACGGCGCAAATCGCCATTCAGTCGGCGCTCACCGGCCATCTCGTGTTCACAACCGTCCACGCAAACAACGTTACGGACGTGATTGGCCGCTTCATCAACATGGGAGTCGAACCGTACAACTTCGTTTCCGCGTTGAACTGCATCCTCGCGCAGCGTCTGGTGCGCGTGATTTGCCCCAACTGCAAGAAACAGGTTCAGCTTCCTCCCGAAGTACTGCTCGAGGCCGGCCTGGACCCGAAGGAATGGGCGGATGTTGCTTTATATGAGGGCACCGGCTGCCTTGAGTGCTCCGGCAGCGGATTTCACGGACGAACCGCCATTTGCGAATTGCTCGACCTCTCGGACCGCATCCGCGAGATGATCATTGACCGCCGGCCAAGCTCTGAAATCAAGCGCGCGGCGAAGGAAGAGGGAATGGAGTTCCTGCGCGAATCGGGGCTTGCGCGCGTGCGCGCGGGAATGACAACCCTCCGAGAAATCAATAAGGTGACGTTCATTGAGTAGCCTCACGACCATTCAAACAGCGAGTGGCCGCAGCGCGTCGGGCGGACGTCTCTTCGGTTGGCTCGACGCCATGCCGCATCCTGCCACCGTGCTGGAAATCGCCGCGACGCACGTGGCGGCCGCCCGATGGGGCCGCGGTGCTACACATCTTTCCGGATTCGCGGCCGAGTCCATACCCGACGGAGCGATCGTTCCTTCCGCTACTCAGCAGAACATTCTGGACCAAGATGCTGTGCGTTCAGCCATTCGCGGCGTGCTTTCTCGCGTGCCAGTCCACGGAGAGGAAGTCGCGCTGCTTGTTCCCGACGCGGTGATCCGCGTTTTCATTTTGCCGTTTGAGACCTTTCCGCGACGTGCGGACGAAGCGCGCCCTCTTTTGCGTTGGCGGCTGAAGAAGAGCCTGCCCTTCGACGCGGAAGAAGCGGCCATATCGTGGATGCGGCAGTCGGGCCGCGAAGGAAAAATCGAAATTGTTGCCGCCGTGGCGCGCCAGAAAATAACTAGCGAATATGAATCCGCGCTGGAGGCCGAAGGTATGTTGGCCGGCGTTCTCCAGAGTTCCACGCTGGCGACTCTGCCGTTGCTCGAACCGAATGTCGCGACGCTTCTGGTGCGGATGAGCGGCCGCAATTTGACCACCGTGATCGTTCGCGGCGACACACTCTGCGTGTACCGTTCGACGGAGTTGGGAGCCGAAACCGATGTTCTCAAGCCGCAGGCGGTTTTCGACGAGGTATTTCCTGCGCTGGCCTTTTATCAGGACACGTGGGGCGGCAAGGTCGAGCAGTTACGCGTCGCGGGCTTCGGCGTAGGCGAGGAAAATTTGCGCGAAATGTTGGGACGCGAAATCGGATGCCCCGCGGAGGCTCTGGCGGCCTCCAGCAAGTTTTCTGCAGAAGCCAGATCGCTGGTCGCGCAGGGGCTGGAATCTTTGGTGGGCTGGCAATTAAATCGTGGCGCCTAACGGCAAGCGGGAGAATTCTGCAATCACGTGAAAACTCATTTTAATCTCGCGTCATCGCCTCTCGAAAACAACCGCCGGTTCGTCGCCGGCGCGGCCACGGTGGGAATCATTGCGGTCGCGGCGTTACTTGTTCTTTCCGTCCATGCGGTGCGGGCACGCCGCACGAATGGGGCGGTCCGCACGGACATCAGCCGGCTCGAGGATCAGATCCAAGCATCCCAACGCGAACAGGGGCGCCTCCGCGTGAAGCTCAAGGATCCGAAGATTGTCGAAGTGATGAATCGCGCCCAGTTTCTCAACGGCCTCATCGAGCAACGAACGTTTCCATGGACAAAGATGTTTGCGGACCTGGAACAGATTCTCCCGCCTGGCGTGCGCGTCGTCAGCATTTCGCCGCAAATGGATAAAACGGGCCGCGTGAAAGTGATGCTCGTGGTCAGCGCGGTAAACGACGAACAGAAGATAAAGTTTGTGCGTTCCATGGTGGCTTCGCCGGCGTTTTCAAATGTGCGGCCCACGCAGGAGAGTCATCCGGAGAAAGTCTCGACAGGAAACGCGGGCGCCGTCTTGCTTTCGCTGGAGGCGCAATACGCGACGATATGACGCCCAGAAACAATTCGCGTAAATGGAAGCTGGCCGTGAAAATCGCGCTGGCCTGCTTGCTTGTTCTCGATGGCGCGCTGATTTTTGCCAATGTGCGGATAGCCGGTGAGGCCCCGCAGGCGCAGGCTCAGGAGCGCAATCGTCTGGCGCAGAAAGAAAAGTTGCTCGCTACCGACGTCGCAAAGGGACAGGCAGTCGAGAAGCATTTGCCGGACGTCGGCAAGGAATGCGACGCTTTCTACCGGAGCAATTTGCTTCCGGAATCTTCCGGTTATTCGACTGTGATTTCGGACCTGGGCCAAATGGGTAAGGATGCGGGAGTTCAGATCAGCGGCACGGGCTACCATGAAACCGCCGTAAAGGACCGCGGCTTGAGCGAAGTGCAGATATCGGCGGCGGTGCAGGGCGATTATCAAAGCTTGATTCGTTTCATCAACAGTCTCGAGCACTCTCCGCGCTTTTATGTGCTCGATGGTTTGACTTTGGCTTCGGAAACTTCGGGCGCCATCAAGCTAAATGTGACGCTCCGAACCTATTTCCGCATTTGATGCCATGACGAAAAAGGCTCGATACGAACTCTATGTGCTGGGCGCGCTTTTGGTTCTTCTCGCCATCGCGGCGTACTCGAGCCAATCGCGGAATTCAGTGTTTACGGGCGCCAGTGTCAGTGACGTCAAATTCACTCCGCTGGACGTGCCCGATCCCTCGCTTCGACTCGACTTGCTCGACCGCATCCAGAAACTGGAATACAAAGGCCAGCATCGAAATATATTCAGCGCCGAGCCGTTGCCGCCTCCTCCGTCAGTGCTGGCGGCCCAGCAAGCCGCGGCGCAGGGCCCAGTGGCGCCGCCACCGCCGGCCCCTGTCACTGTGCCGGCAACTTTTTATGGGATTGTCACCGATTTGCATACCGGACAAAAACGCGCGTGCTTTTCTGCCAATGCGGACGACGTGTATATCGTTCCCGTGGGCGGAACGCTGCTCAATCAATTCCGCGTCCTGAGCATCGGCAACAATTCCGTGGAAGTGGAAGAACTTGCTTCCGGCCGCCATACCACCCTGATGCTTGCGCAGCCGGCGGACCAACCGCCTCCGCAACAAGGACAGCCGTGACGTCCCATCCAACTCGTTCGGTCGATGTCCGGCGTGGCGAGAAAGGCTTCGCGCTAATCTTCGTGCTGTTCCTTGTCGCCCTTTTGATTGTTGGAGGCTCTGTGGCGTTTGTGAATCGCCTGACCGAGGGCAAGCGGCAAAAGGAAGCTGAGACGATCTGGCGGGGCGAGCAGTATGCACGCGCCATCGGACTTTACTATCGCAAATTCGGACGCTTCCCCACGAATGTCGACGATCTGGTGAAGGAACAGAATGGCGTTCGCTTTCTGCGCGAGCCGTACAAGAATCTTATGAACAAAGAAGACGGCTCGTGGCGCTTCATCTATGTCACACCTACGGGCCAGTTGATTGGCAGCGTGCGCTACACGTCTCTGCAGCAAATGGCTTTTCTCGACAAGCAGCGCCAACTGGGGATTGCCACGGGCATGCCGGCTGCAGGGGGTTCGGCTGGAGTCCCGGGCGCCACAACGGATAACGCGACCGGTGAGCTGTCGTCACAACCGCCCGGCCAGTCATCCGCGCAACAGGGAGTGTCTGCTGGCTCCGGCGTTGCGCCTGGCAACTTGCCTGTGCCGCCGGGTTCATCAAGCTCGGCAGCACAAAATGGTCAGCCGCAGAATGCATCGTCGGGAAACTTCGGCGCGGCGAGCGGACAGCAATCCGTGCAGCCCTCTTTTTCTCTGGGTTTGCAGGCGCAAACGGGAACAAATCCGGGAATGAGCGTCAGCGAATCCTCTGATTCTTCGGGGCCAGTGATGGGAGGCTTTATTATCGGCGTGGCAGGGAAGTCCGACAAGCCTTCGGTCAAAGTTTATAAAGGCGGAGTCACTTACAAGCAGTGGGAGTTTATTTTTAATCCGCTTGAGCAAGTTCGAACGATAGGCACTGTATCGACTACGACCGGATCTCAACAACAGGGAACTGCTCCGTTCGGCATGCCTCAGCCGCCGCAACCTCAACCTCCGCAACAACCGCAAATCCCCCAGCAGCCATAGCGCGGATTCGCAGTTCACCTGAATGAACAGAGCGAAGAACCGCGCAAACTTTGAAACGAGATAGCTTAGCGATTCAGTGGCACGGATGTGGGGGGTTGTGGTGCTTGCAGCTTCTTCAGCTTCTTCGTCACGCGGCGGATGTAATTTCTCGTTTCCAGGAACGGCGGCACGCCGCCATATTCCGCCACGCGTTGCGGGCCCGCGTTATACGCAGCGAGCGCGAGAGGCAAATTACCGTGATACTGGTCAAGCAGCTCCTTCAAATAACGCGTCCCGCCGGCGATATTCTGCGCGGGATCGAAAGCGTTGTTGACCGCGTACCGGCTCGCAGTCCGCGGCATGAGTTGCATCAAACCCATCGCGCGCTTCGACGAAAGCGCGCGAGGCACGAAATTCGATTCCTCGAAAATCACGCTCGAAATCAGATTTTCGTCCACGCCGTTCCGCGCTGCCGCGGCTCGAATCTGCTTCGCGAAGGGCACATCCAGCGCGGGCGTGCCTGGCGACGGCGCAAAGATATCTTCGGGATCAAATCGGACGATTTCTCTCGACGGCACAACAACGTTGCCGCCGACGACGTAAAGGACGACGCTTTCACCCTGCCGCAGATAGCCTGTGATGTGCAGCCGCTGTCCCGAACGCAGCACGGCGTAATCCGCGTGCGCCAGCGGCGCGAAGGTCAGTAGGGCAACGAACACCACCGCGCAACCAATCGATCCAAAAACCGCCTGCAACAAAAGAACTCGGATCGCGGTTCTGACGCGCCGCCGAAAGATTGCATTCGGATTATCTTTCATTTTGTTCATTCGTTTGAGTTGCTTTCTCGCCTCACCGTTGCCTGTCGAACCGCCGGTCGCTTTCGGATGTCAATTTTCTCTAATTTTCGACCGGCCTAATCAACTCTTGACTGCCTCATCAAACGCATGCGCGCGAATGGCCGCCGCCACACCAGCATCGTCATTCGAGAGTGTAACCGTCCAGCCAAGCGATTTTAGCTCCGCGGCGCTATTGCCCATCAATACGGGCATCCCCGCGAATTCGAGCATGTCACGGTCGTTCCAGTTATCGCCAATTGCCATGACTTCCTCGCGCCGAATGCCGCGTTGCCGCGCCCATTCCGCGAGCGCCGCACCCTTCGAGCATCCGCGTTGAATTACATCGAGAATGCTCAAGTCGCGCTGCTCGTATTCCGTCAGCGCCGTCGAAAAATCGTTTACGTGCGCCATGGATTTCAGATTTGAGTGCGCCGCGCGCATCCGTGCCACCGAGCCGACAAACATCACCTGGATCGGATCTTCATCGAGGCTGTTTTCCAGCGGCACGCATTCGGCTATGAATTCGCGGTTGCGCTGGTAATATCCGCCGCTGACAGGATCATTCCAGTCAATACGCTCAAAAACCAGTTGCCGCTCGCGGACACGGTCGAAAACCACCGCAGCTCCCGAGCGAAAATCAGCGGTCGCGGCTAGCACTTCGCGTGCCAGCGTCCGCGGAAGCAGATGCCGCAAATGAGTCTCGCCTGCCTTGGATTTAATCATCGCTCCATTGTTGACCACCAGCGTCAACTCGCACGGAAGCTGCCCGGAGATCAGCTTCGCGAAGTCGAATCGCCGCCCGGTGACAAGCATGATTTCGATGCCGCGCGCGTGCGCTTCGACGATCGCTTCGCGATTCGCGGCGGGCAACTCATGGCGGCTGTCGAGCAGCGTGCCGTCGATATCCATGGCGATCAAGCGGACCGGCATCCATCAATTGTACCGTGCCGCTCGCCGGTGCCGCGCATTTCTTGCTGCGAGGTGTGCTAAACTTTCGCGCTTATGCCAAATACATTAAAAACAACAATCACTCATCTGGAATGTTCCCGTTGCCACAAAACTTACCCTCACAATCAACTGAAAAATCTTTGCGACTGCGGCGGTCCCCTGCTGGGGCGCTACGATCTGAAGGCCGCGAAGAAAACGCTGACACGCGAAGCCTTGCGTTCTCGGCCCGCAACCATGTGGCGCTACGAAGAGTTGCTGCCTTCGCGGGAGGCGGTCACGCTTGGCGAAGGCATGACGCCGGTGCTTCACGCGAAACGTCTGGGCGCATCCATAGGCTTGCAAAATCTCTACATCAAGGACGAAGGCCTCAACCCAACAGGGTCGTTCAAAGCACGGGGCCTCTCGGCTGCCGTGAGCCGCGCCAAAGAACTGGGCGTCAAGGTTCTGGCGACTCCGACGGCCGGGAATGCAGGCGGAGCCCTTGCCGCTTATGCCGCGCAGGCCGGAATTCCGTGTGTGATTGTCATGCCTGCGGACACGCCTCTTGCCAACGAAATGGAATGCCGCGCATTCGGAGCGGATGTGCGGAAGCTCGACGGCTTGATCTCTGACTGCGGAAAGTATGTCGCCGAAAACAAAGACAAGAACGGCTGGTACGAAGTCACCACGCTCAAAGAGCCGTATCGCATAGAAGGAAAAAAAACCATGGGCCTCGAGCTGTGGGAGCAATTCGACGGCAAGCTTCCTGACGTGATTATTTATCCCACGGGCGGCGGCGTGGGCATGATCGGCATGTGGAAAGCGTTTGAGGAAATGGAAGCGATGGGCTGGATCGGCAGCGAGCGCCCGCGCATGGTGACAGTGCAGGCCGCGGGCTGCGCGCCCATCGTGGACGCGTTCGAAAAAGGCATCGACAGCGCTCCCATGTGGCAAAACGCCGCGACAATTGCTTCCGGCTTGCGCGTGCCGAAAGCGATTGGCGATTTCCTGATTCTTCAGGCGATTCGTGAAAGCAAAGGCACCGCGGTCGCCGCCACCGACGACGAAATTCTCGCCACGTCGAAGGAACTTGCCGCGAAGGAAGGGATGTACGCCGCGCCCGAGGGCGGAGCAACCGTCGTCGCCGCGCGCAAACTCGCGGAGAAAAAATGGATCAAGCCTGACGACACAGTTGTGCTGTTCAACACAGGCTGCGGCTACAAATACAATGAAGCGTGGCAAAAAGCGCTAAAGACTTCCAGTTAAGAGCCGAAAGTTCGAAGTCGAAAGTTCGAGAGAAAGCTAAGAGTTGAAGGCTGAAGAAATACAGTGACCGAAAGGCTGTATTACAATGATTCATTCCTGCGCGAATTCGACGCGCAGCTGCTCGCTTGCGAACCTGAAAACGCGCGCTGGCGCGTGCGCTTGGACCGCACCGCGTTTTATCCCACCTCCGGCGGCCAGCCGTTCGATACGGGCAAGCTCGGCGCTGCGACAGTTGTGGAAGTTCTCGACGCCGAAAATGACGAAGTCATTCATTTCACTGACCAGCCCGTCGCCGCCGGAGCGACTCATGCGGAAATCGACTGGCCGCGCCGCTTCGATCACATGCAGCAACACACGGCGCAGCACATGCTCTCCGCCGCGTTCATCGAGCTGTTCAAATTTCAAACTGTCTCCTTCCATCTGGGACGCGACATTTCCACCATCGACCTTGCCGCACCGTCAGTCACGCCGCGCCAGGTCGAAGAGGCCGAACGTCGCGTGAATGAAATTATCTTCGACGACCGTCCCATCGCAGTGCGTTATGGAACCGCTGGCGAACTCGCCGCCCAGGGCATTCGGAAAAAAGTGGACCGCGAAGGCACTCTGCGTGTCATCGACATCGACGGATTCGACCGTCAGCCATGCGGCGGCACTCATCTGGCGCGCACAGGGCAGGCCGGAATGCTGTTGACGCGCAAACGTGAACGCCAAAAAGGGAATTGGCGTGTCGAGTTCGTCGCGGGCTGGCGGGCCCTTGCGACCGCGCGCGGAGACTTCGCAACTTTGCGTCAGGCTGCCGAGCATCTCGGTTGCGGCGTGGCCGAGCTGCCGGAAAACGTGCATAAAATTCAAGAAGAGCGTCGCGCCAGCCAGCGCGATGCGAAAAAATTGACCGAGCGCCTCGCGGAACTGGAAGCAGCAGATCTGCTCGCACGACATGCCGAAACATCCCACGACGGCAAGCGCAGAATCATCGTTTCTATTTCCGATGACGCGGCCGCGAGCTACCTCGCGATCCTTGCCGCCAAGATTGTCGCAACTCCGAACATGCGAGTGATCCTGGCGAGCCGTGCAGCAATGGCAGTCGTCCTCGCGCAATCGGCCGGTCTCGACGGCGACATGGGCGCGCTCCTGCGCGAACTCCTCGCGCCCGTTGGCGGCAAAGGCGGCGGCAGCAAAGTTTTCGCGCAGGGAACTATTCCTGAAATGTCAGCACTGGATGCTGTTGTACGCGCCGTGCGAGCGCGCCTCTAAGCAAACTTGTGCGCGTTCGTCATTGGCGCAGGTGGCCGCGTTTGCTAAACTGATTTGGCTCGGTGGGCGGCTAGCTCAGCTGGGAGAGCATCGCGTTCGCAACGCGGGGGTCGGGGGTTCGAATCCCCTGCCGTCCACCAATTTTTGTTCAATTCCGTTACTGCAACCGCGAATAAGGTTTCTCCGCGTTCTCTGCGCTTCCGCGGTCATCGTTGACTGAACCCGCGACCTCTCGCACGGCGTGCATGTGTATAATGCCGCGATGCTGCGCCGCGCCGAGCAAATTGCGAAATGGTTCCTTGGCCCTGAGTCCGGCGCGTACGGCCACCTCGGCCCGCGCTGGATTTTCCTGCGCGCGCTCGGCATAATTTTCTTCTCTGCATTTTACTCGCTCGTTTTTCAAGCCAAAGGCCTCATCGGCCCCAACGGCATTCTCCCCGCGAACGTTTATATCAATGCCGTTGGCCACTCGGTCCACGGTCTCGCGAGATTCTGGTTCGTGCCATCGGTCTTCTGGGCGAGTTCGACGAATCACGCGCTCGTCGCAGTCTGCTGGATTGGCATGGTCGCGGCGATTCTGCTCCTCCTGAATTTCTGGCCGCGCGGCATGACGGTGATATGTTTCGTCTGCTTTCTGTCCTTCATCGCCACGCTGCAGGATTTCGCGAGCTACCAATCCGACGGCATGCTCTTGGCCGCAGGCTTCCTTTGTCTCTTTTTCGCGCCGGCGGGATGGCGTCCGCGCTGGGGTGAACTCTCACCGCCTTCGCGCGCATGTTTGTGGCTGCTTCTGTGGGAATGGTTCCGAATTTATTTTGAGTCGGGCCTGGCGAAAATACTCGGCGGCGATCCGGAATGGCGCCATCTGACGGCGATGTACGAGTATTACCAGAATGGCCCGCTGCCCACGTGGATTGGCTGGTACGTTCAGCAGGCCCCGCACTGGTTTCACTGGCTGACGGCGCTCGCGACGCTCATCATGGAGCTTGGCATCGTGCTGATGCTTTTTCTGCCGCGCCGCCTCCGCCTCATTTGTTTTTTTATCGTCACGCCGTGGGAGATTGGCGTGATCCTCACGGCGAATTACGCGTTCCTCAATTATCTCGTGCTCGCTCTCGGCTTTTTGCTGCTCGACGATCAATTTCTCGTGCACATCGCGCCACGAAACTGGTTCCCGAAATACCACGTAATGGTTGCAATGCGCGCGGAAGATAGCGCGGAAGAATCCGCGGCAAAATCTGCAAAGCCAATTTCTCTGTTTGCAGCGTCCCAAGCAAAGCCGCAAGAAATCACACCGGATGCGTTGAAAGATTCTGTTCACTCGAGCGCCACTCCACCAGCAGCCAATGCCACACAGAGCGCATTTCGCCGCGTTTGGTTCCCCGTACGGATGACCATAGCGGGCATTTGCCTCGCCTGGGTTCTCTATGCGACGTCAGCGCAACTCGCTTGGATGTTGTTTCCCGGCTTGCCGCTTCCGCAATGGCCCGTGCAGGCGATTGAACCGTTCCGCATCGCCAATCAGTACGGCCTGTTCGGTGTAATGACGCGCGGCCGTTATGAAATCGAATTCCAGGGTTCAAATGACGCCGGACAAACGTGGACCGCCTACCCTTTTCGCTACAAGCCGCAAGCCGTAACCGAAGCTCCGCGCATTTACGCCCCGTATCAGCCGCGCTTCGATTGGAATCTGTGGTTCGCTTCACTGGGAAGCTGGCGCCAGTATCAATTCGTCCTCGGCACGGAAGAAGCGCTGCTCGACAATAGCCCCGAAGTTCTTTCGCTTTTCGCGCGTGATCCGTTTCCGAACGGCCCACCGCAGGAAATCCGCGTGGTTATTTGGCAATACTGGTTTACGACCCTGGACGTGAAGCGTCAGACAGGGAATTGGTGGACGCGAAAATTGTTGGGCCTCTACGCGCCAACATTGGTTCGCGAGCCGGACGGCCGATTCGGCGTGGTTCAGGTCCCGGACATTTTGCCGCCTCACGATTGATCCGAACGGCTCGTCGTCCGGGCGCGTTGGCGTGATTTTACTTGCTTATGCCAACCGCGCTATACTTTGCGGCGCTTCCCTCGGAGGATTTCCATGCACCTTAGCAAACCTCTCCCACGTTGGTTGTCGTTTGAGCGGATGTCGCCGGCGCTGCTCTCCGGCCTGATCCTTTTCGCAGCGAGCTTTCTCACAGACATTATTCTGAGTTGGATTGGAACGCCCGGGCAGGCAAAGGTTTTCAATCATCTGGCGATAGGGATTATCGGGGCGCTGCTGATCGTGTTCTTTCTGTCGGCGAGTTACGAAAATCAGGTCTACGCCAGGGCGAAGGAAAGAATGCAGCTCATCGCCGAAATGAACTATCGCATTCGCGGCGCTCTGAGTTTGATCGAGCAATCGGCGATTTTAGACAACCGGGACGAACGGCTGCGCGGCGTGGATGAAGCCGTGCGCCGTATCGACGTCGTGCTCACCGATTTTCTGCCGTCGGTCGGTACTGCCGCCGGGCGGCGCGATTCCCTCCCGAACTAAGGCACTTTTCTTGCCGGCGCATCCGCGTATGTAACGCTTTGCCGCGTCACGACAAACGCGGCTTTTATTTCCAATCCCGCGGGCGTATCATGCACGCGCAAAATTCATCGCGGGGGTTCCCATGAATCGTGATTCTTGTTTAGCCGAAATACGCGCAGCATTCATTGCGGGCGCTGCGTTTTGTTTAGTGCTTGCCTTTTGTACCGCTGCGTACGCCGCGCCGGGGTTTACGCTCGAGCAAGTAATGAGCTCGCCGTTTCCCGATGAGCTTGTCGCGGCACGCAGTGGCGAACGCATCGCGTGGGTGTTCGACATTCGCGGCGTTCGCAATGTGTTCGTCGCGGACGGCCCGGACTTCAAGGCGCGCCAGGTGACGCACTACACCGAAGATGACGGCCAGCCAATTGCCAGCTTGCGACTCACGCCGGACGGCAAGACCATTGTCTACGCGCGCGGCAGCGAAACGAATTCGACGGGCGAGGTCGCTGATCCCACGAGCAGCGTCCAGAAGCCTGATCAACAAGTCTGGGCCGCGGACGTGGAGAGCGGCCAGCCCCGCCTGCTGGGCGCTATGGATTGCGCTCGCGAAGGCTGTGAGGACATTGTAATTTCACCGGACGGACAAAATGCTGTGTGGGCCGCCAAAGACAAACTGTGGATCGCGCCAATTTCCGGCGCGACGCCCGTCAAGGAACTGTGTTATGTCCGCGGCGATAATGTCGACCCCCAGTGGTCTCCCGACGGACGCGAAATCGTCTTCACCAGCGAGCGCGGCGATCACAATTTCATCGTCATCTATGATTTCAACAAAAGCACCTTGCAATACTTGCACCCAAGTGTCGATCGCGACAGCCTGCCGCGATGGTCGCCCGACGGCACAAAGATCGCATACATCAAAACGCATGGGCTGGAACGCGGCCTGCCGCTGATTCCCCTGCGCGCTCAGCCCTGGTCCATCTGGGTTGGCGATCCCGCAACCGGCGCGGCGCACCAAGTGTGGCGGAGCGGCGATTCGATGGACGATTCGATTCCGAACTTGACGGAAGGGGATTCATTCCATTTTGCCGCGGATAACCGCATTAGTTTCGCGTCCGAAAAAGATGGGCGCAATCATCTCTATTCGATTTCCGCCGATGGCGGCGATGCCACGCTTCTCACTCCCGGTGATTTCGATACGAAGGACATCACCCTCAGTGCTGACGGCAAGACGCTTTTTTACGACTCGAATCAAAATGACGTGGATCGCCGCCACATTTGGAAGGTCAGCGTCGATGGCGGCACGCCGCAAGCGCTCACGAAGGGCGAAACGATCGAATGGGCTCCCGTAGAGACAGGGGATGGCAAATTTATGCTTTGCCTCGGCTCGAGCGCCACTTCTCCTGCCATGCCATATCGAATCACGGACCGGGGCCGCGATATGATCGCACGCGAAGAATTGCCGCCGGATTTCCCGTCGAGCCAGCTCGTGACGCCGAAACAAGTGATATTCAAGAGCGAAGATGGCCTGGATATTCATGGCCAACTGTTTGTTCCGCAGGGAAGAACGGCAGCCGGTCCAGCTTTGGTTTTCATGCACGGCGGTTCGATGCGCCAGATGATGCTCGGCTTCCACCCGATGGACTATTACCATTACGCGTATGCCGAAAATCAGTACCTGGCAAACCTGGGATTCGTTGTGCTCTCGGTGAACTATCGCACGGGCATCATGTATGGGCGTGCATTTCGCGAACCGGCTGACGGTGGCTGGCGTGGGGCGTCAGAGTATAAAGACATCGTCGCTGCCGGGAAATATTTGCAGAACCTCCCTATTGTTGACCGCAGCAAAATCGGTTTATGGGGCGGTTCGTACGGCGGTTTTTTGACTGCGATGGGCCTCGCTCGAAACTCCGATATTTACAAGGCGGGCGTTGACATGCACGGTGTGCACGACTGGTCCGCGTTCCTGTCGCGTTGGGAGCGGCAGAGCGAAGGCGCGCCCGACTTGAAAGACGCGGTGAAGCTCGCATTCAATTCTTCGCCGGATGCTTCCGTCTCTACGTGGAAATCCCCCGTGCTGCTGATTCAGGGCGACGACGACCGCAATGTCCCCTTCAGTCAAATGGTGGACTTGGTGCAGCGGCTGCGCGCCGAACATGTTCCGTTTGAACAAATTGTTTTACCTGATGAGATTCACGGCTTCCTGATGTGGAAGAGTTGGATCCGCGCCTACGGCGCTACGGCCGATTTCTTTGAGCGCGTTCTGGTGAAGGGAGAGGCAATTCCGCCGAGCCAGTGACGCATTCGCGGTGATCCCACCGCATTACGTCGGAACGGAGGCCGATGTTAGAGGTTACTGCTGTTCTTCGGCGGCTTGGCGCTCCGCTACGATCTTCTTCGCATTGTCGTAGAGAGCCTTTGCCTGCGGGATCAATTCTTCGGCCTTCAGGACTTGCGCATCATCGTTCACCGCGATCTTGTAGCCGGCGGGAATACCCAGAGCGTAGGTGAACGCCTCCCGCTTGATGTGATCTTTAATCCAGTCAAGATTGGCGTTAATCAATTCAGGCGTGTACTTGATGTGTTGCTGGTCCAGGAACCCAAAAAATTGCTTCATCACGGCGTCATCCACCGTGAAATCCTTGGTGATCGTGGGATGCGTGCCCATGAAGTAGCGGGTGAAATCGCCTACGCCGATGGGTTGCGATGTGACGAAGAAGGGATCGGCCGGGAAAAACACGCCCCGTCCGTAAAGAAGCTGCTGAAAAGGATCCAGTTTAGGAGCCGGGTCTGGTACGTCCGGATTGATCCCGCCGCCGCCGTAGACTTTCCGTCCGCTGTCCGTCAGCTTGACTTCGGGTTCTTTATTCGGTTGCCGGTTATATTCATAATCGTAGAGCGACACGTCTTTGTAATCGCGCTGAATCAGGCGACCGCTGGGAGTGTAATATCGCGCGGTTGTCAACAGCAGCATCGTGTTGTCGCTGAGAGGGAATTGTGTTTGCACCAGGCCTTTGCCGAAGCTGCGCTCTCCGGCTACGAGCGCCCGATCATGGTCCTGCAGCGCGCCCGCCACGATCTCCGAGGCCGATGCGCTCCCGCCGTTGACCAGCACAACCACCGGAATATCGTTTCCGTTGTTTCCGCGCAGCGCATAGTAGCGCCGTTCGGAAGAATTGCGCCCTTTGTGCGAAACAACCAGCTGATCCTTGGACAAAAAGAGGTCAGACATCCCTATGGCCTGCATCAGCAAGCCACCAGGGTTGCCGCGAAGATCAAGAATCAAACCGTCGAGGTGCGAGTAATCGAGCTTTCTCAACGCTGCCTTGAGGTCGCTGTCTGTAGTTTCCGAGCTGAAACCAGTCACATGAACGTACCCCACTCCCGGTTTGAGCAACGTCGAGAATTCAACCGAGGACTGCGGTATTTCGTCTCGCATTACATTTACGACGATCGGTTTCGGCGATCCTTCGCGGCTCAAGGTAATCGTCACCACCGTGCCCTTCGGCCCCTTCAGTATGTCCGCGACTTGAAGCGTTGTGAATCCAGTGCAGTCCTTGCCGTCCACTTTCATGACAAAATCGCCAGGTTTGATTCCGGCTCTGTCGGCAGGCGATCCGGGAAACGGGGAAACAACTTCGATGTGGTTTCCGTTGGGTACGATACGCATTCCCACGCCGTAGTAATTGCCGCGCTGTTCTTCCATCATCAGCGCCCATTGCTTCGGGTCAAAGAAATTCGAGTGCGGGTCAAGGACGTGAAGCATTCCGGGTATGGCGCCATCGTATACAATCTTGTCGGTCTCAATGGGTTCGGCGTAATTCTGTTGGACGATGGAAAGTACCCGGGCGAACGACTGCACCGATTCCTGCAGGTCAGTGGCCCCCGCGGCAGTTGCCTTAAGCGACGGACCGTAAAGTCCGCCCAAAATCGCCGCAATAGTCAGGATGATTGCTAAGAGAAAAGCCCCGCGTTTGTGCGATTGCATGCGTCCCTCGATGTCCCTAACGGCAGTATAGCACACATTTTCAGGCGGTTTGACACGCCTGCCAGCCTCTTCTATGATGCAAAAGAAGGCGATCGCGCCCCAAAAAAATGCTGAGCATGCCCCATCTGGTGATTATTTTTTTAGTGGCCCTGCTCGTGTTCGGCCCAGAGAAATTGCCTGAACTGGCGCGCACCTTCGGAAAAGCGATGGCCGAATTCCGGCGGGCAACGGGCGATTTGCGCGCGGGATTCGAAGAGCACATGCGCGAGCTCGAGCGTGAAACGCGCATCTCGGAAGCAGCCAAACAGCAGGCTAACCCGCCGCCCAGCCAGCCAGCGCCGGAGACAGTGACGCAAGCTGGCGCTCTGCCGGAGCCTCCTGCGATCAACGAAAAGCCCGGCGCTGCTCAGCCCGACTCGGCGCAGACCGTCCTGCCAGCGGCCGAGCCCGAACACTCGGCCTTGTCTCCGTCGGCCGCACCGGAGTCCGGCGGCTCCAACCACTCTTCAGATCCACCAACCCGCCAGACTGTCCCAGAGAAGGCGAGCGATGGCCACGCCTAGCCAGCCCGCGCTGCCTCAATCCAATCGCGGAGCAGAAGAGGACACCAGCGACAAAATGTCGCTGATTGAACATCTGATCGAACTGCGCAAGCGCCTGCTTTATTCGGCAGTCGCCATCGCCATCGGCTTTGTCATCGGCTTTTCCGTCGCGAAGTGGATCATCAACTTCATTGCCCAGCCGATGGTCCACGCGCTCCAGCAAGCGCATTATCCCGACAAGCTGATTTTCACAGGCCCCGCGGAATACGTGAACCTCCTGATCAAAGTGGGATTCTATCTGGGGCTGGTGATCGCGTTGCCCGTGATCCTTCATCAAATCTGGCTTTTCGTCGCGCCCGGCCTCTATAAACACGAACGCAAAGCCGTGCTTTCCTTTATTTTGTCTTCCGTTGTTCTGTTCCTCTGCGGAATTGCGTTCGCATATTTCATTTTGCTGCCGTTCGTCCTCAAGTTCCTCATCACTTTCCAGGGCCCGCAAGGCCCGTTCCAGCCGCTAATCAGCATCAGCGAGTATTTCGATTTGATTCTCATCGTGATGGTTGGGCTCGGCGCCATCTTCGAGCTTCCCGTGTTGATTTTCGTGCTTTCGGTTTTTGGAATTGTCACGCCGCAATGGCTCTGGAAGAATCTGCGTTACGCCATCTTGGTTATCACCATCGTGGCCGCCATCGTTACGCCTACGCCGGATGCAACCACGATGCTCGTTTTCATGGCGCCCATGCTCGCGCTATATTTTCTGGGGATTGGCGTGTCATACATGGTTTTTCGTAAAAAACGAAAGCGTGAAATCGCTGAGCAAGGCGCGCAATAAGGGAACGGAATCGAAAAGGGGTGCTGAAAGCGAAACCCCAAAGGAGCACAAATGTCAGGCGGTTTACGAATCTCTCTGGCAATCGTCGCGGTGGTGTATGTCCTGGGGTGTGGCGCGGCAGGCAGTAAATCCAACGTAACATCAGGTAGCGTCGCAGCGGCTGGCCCGGTGATACCGCCACAGGATAAGGCTCCGGCGCCGCAGCAAACCGGTGGTTTCGACGGCCAGCGCGCCTACAATTACACAGCGAAGCTTGTCAGCTTTGGGCCGCGTCCGTCAGGCTCGGACGCCATCAAAAAGACGCAGGACTATATTTCCGGTGAGCTGCGCGCCGACGGCTGCCAAATCGACGAGGACAATTTTAACGCCCAGACTCCCGTCGGCACTCTCGCCATGAAAAATATCGTGGCGAAGGTGCCCGGCACCGGCAAAGACGTCATTCTGTTGCTGACTCATTACGATACGGTGCGCACAACGCCCAATTTTGTTGGCGCGGAGGATGGAGGATCCTCTACCGGGCTGATGCTCGAACTGGCGCGCCTCCTGTGCGGCAAAAAGCAGCCCGTCGCGATTCAGATGGCGTTTCTCGACGGCGAAGAAGCCATGGTTGACTGGAACCAGAACAACGATCATACGTACGGCAGCCGCCAGATGGCCGCGAATCTTGAACTCACCGGTCAGCTGAAAAATATCAAGGCCGTTATTCTTGTCGACATGATCGGTCAAGAGGGCTTGCACATTTCCAGGGACTCATACTCGACACCATGGCTCACAGATCTTGTGTGGTCGACGGCCGCAAAACTAGGCTATCAGAATGTGTTCGTCCCTCGAACCTCGACCACCGAGGATGACCATCAGCCATTCCTCGCTAAAGGATTGGCCGCCGTCGATTTGATCGACCTGAACGATTACATCAACGAAGGCTACTGGCACACCGCGCAGGACACCATGGATAAAATCAGCCCGAAAAGCCTCGCGATCGTCGGTCACGTGGTTGTGGCGAGTGTCGGCGAACTCGAAAAGAAATTCTCGCAGTGATGCCGGACGGAAAGAACGTAACGTTTGCCACGATTGTCGTGAATGCCGCCGGAACGGTGATGCAGGAACTCTATTTCCCAATGAAAACAATTCACGTGCGTACGGAGTCGTCAAGTTACCCCGTGATTTGCGGTCACGGTTCGCTCGCTCGACTCGGCAATCTGATCGATGACTTGCGCGGACGTGGAGAAGTATTTGTGTTGTCGTCGCCTCGCGTTTGGAAATTTTGGCGCCGCGCTGTGGAGCGGCAACTCGCTGACGTGCGTCGTGACCGCGTCATTTTATTCGACGACAGGGAAGCAGCGAAACGCCTCGTTACAACCGAACGGATTTGCCGCAAGCTCGTGCGCGCCCGTGCCGATCGCCAGGCTTTGCTCGTTGCTGTGGGTGGCGGCGTCGTCGGCGACGTAGCTGGTTTCGCGGCTTCGAGTTATCTGCGTGGCGTCCGGATTGTCCACGTGCCCACCACGGTTGTCGGGCAGGTCGACAGCGCAATCGGCGGAAAAACCGGTGTCGATTTGCCGGAAGGGAAGAACCTCATCGGGGCTTTTTACCCGCCTCAATTGGTGCTCGCCGATCCGTCAGTCTTGCGCACGTTGCCGGCGCGCCAATTTCGTTCGGGCCTCTACGAAGTAATTAAATACGCCGTCATTGGCGATAAAGACCTTTTCGCGTTTCTCGAACGCAAGTTCGATGCATTGCTGCGAATGGATATGCGCACGCTCGAATGGGTGGTTGAACGCTGCATTCGAGCGAAAGCGCGCGTCGTCAGCCACGATGAACGCGAGGCAGGCCTGCGTCAAATTCTGAATTTCGGCCACACCATCGGCCACGCTCTCGAATCGCTCACGGCATACAAGATATTTCTTCACGGTGAAGCCGTCGCTTGGGGAATGTTGAGTGCAACGCTGATCGCCGTGGGGATGAATCAGTTGGGTGAAAAAGACGCCAGCCTGATTGCCTCGCTCGTGGCGCGTTGCGGACCGTTGCCGCGATTGCCTCGCATTTCGCCCGCCGCGCTGTCGCGCGCCATCGCGTCGGACAAGAAGTCACGTGCCGGTCGTGTTCGCTGGGTGCTCCCGAAGCGTATCGGAGCCGCCGATATCGGCGTCGATGTCCCGGGCAAGATTGTCGCGATGGCGTGGCGCGAGTTGCCGTCATTTTTTGCTCGCGCGCGCCAGAGTGGGCGAGTGTGAATCGTGCCGCCGATCCTGTCGATTCTCCGAGTGGCGCGGCTTTGACCGGCACGCGCCCTCAGGGAACTCGCGATGAACGCGAAGCGCAGCGCTGCGTCCGCGATATGTTCAGCAACATCGCCCCGCGCTACGATTTCCTCAATCATTTCTTGTCCGGCTCATTCGACAAGCTCTGGCGCAGGCGCACATCAAAGAGATTCGGTCACATTTTGCATTTGCCGCACGCTCAAGTGCTCGATTTGTGCTGCGGTACGGGAGATCTGCTGTTTGCGCTCGAGCGCGAGGCAGGGAACTCCTGCAAAGGAGTTCAAGAAGCGCGGCAATGTTTCTTTGGTGCGGATTTTGCGTTACCGATGTTGAGCTTCGCCGAGTCCAAAAAAGGGGCCGCAAATGAAAGCCGCTGCGTCGGCTTCCTAGCAGCCGATGCGCTCACTCTGCCGTTCCACGACGCGACCTTCGACCTCGTCACCACGGCATTCGGTTTTCGCAATTTGGTCAACTACGAACGCGGCCTGCGCGAAATCGCTCGCGTCCTCCGTCCTGGAGGCGAACTGGGAATTCTGGAATTTTGCGAGCCTAAGAGTGGAATCCTCGCCGCGCTGTATAAATTCTATTTCACCAGGATCCTCCCCAAACTGGGAGGCGCAATCTCCGGAAGCGGTGAAGCGTATTCTTATCTTCCGCAGTCCGTGCAGAAATTTCCGCAGCCGCAGATCCTCAAGGAATGGATCGAGGCGGCGGGATTCCTGAACGTACAGTTTGAACGCTGGACCTGCGGAATCGTTACGCTCCACCGTGGAACGAAAAGCATCTGAAAGTTAAAGTCGAAGGTCAGTAACTCCGGACTGTTAATTCTCGACTTTCAACTGCCCTCAATCCTCCAATCCCAGCACCCTAATCTTATGCAGCAGCGTTTTGTACGACACGCCAAGCTGCTCCGCGGCCCGCGATTTGTTCCACTTCGATTCGCGCAGCGCCGCTTCGATCTTGAATCGTTCCACATGCTGCACTGCCCGTTGCGCCACTTCTTCCAACGGGCCATCCCAAAGAAAATTGTCATTCAGCATTCCATCGGGCATTTCCTTTGCGGCAGGGCGCGGCAAAGGCAATTGCAGGTCTTCCGCGCTGATTTCATTTGTGTCCGCCAGAATGGCCGCTCGCTCGATGCTATTCTGCAGTTCGCGCACGTTTCCCGGCCATTGATGGCCGCGCAACCGCGTGCGCGCAGCGTTCGTGAATTCGAGCGCAGGCTTGCGAAACTCGCGGCGGAAGCGTTCCAGAAAATGCTCCGCAAGCAGAATCACGTCGTCGCCGCGCTCGCGCAATGGCGGGATCGTAATGGGTACCGACGAAATACGGAAATAAAGGTCCTCACGAAACGTCCTTCGCTCCACCGCTTCCTGAAGGTTTTTATTCGTCGCCACCAGGATGCGCACATCCACGTCGATCGCTTGCGTGCCGCCAACGCGCTCAAAACGCCGCTCCTCCAGAACGCGCAGCAGTTTGCTCTGAATCGCCAGAGGCAACTCGCCAATTTCGTCCAGAAAAATCGTTCCGCGATGCGCCAGCTCGAGTTTGCCGATTTTTCGCGCGCCCGCGCCGGTGTAAGCTCCGCGCTCGTGACCGAACAGCTCATTTTCGACCAATCCCTCGGGAATCGCCGCGCAGTTCAGCGCCACAAACGCGCACTCCTTGCGCCGGCTCAAGTGATGCAGCGCGCGCGCGAACAGTTCTTTCCCCGTGCCGCTCTCTCCCAGCAATAGCACAGTCGAATCGGTGGGTGCCACGCGTTGCACCATCTGGCTCGCCGCTTGCATCGACGGATGTTCCCCAACAATTCGCGGAAAGCCGTAACGCTCCGCGTATTCCTCGCGCAGCAGCAAGTTCTCGCGGAGCAATTCCTGCTGCCGCACTGCCCGCGCGAGCAATAATTTCAAATGCTCCAGATCGACCGGCTTTTGTATGAAATCAAACGCGCCGTCCTTCATCGCCGTCACGGCATCCTCGACGGAGCCGTACGCGGTAATAAGAATTACAGGGATCATCGGATCGGCGCGCCGCGCTTCGCGGAGCACATCCAGGCCGGACGCGCCGGGAAGTTTCAGGTCGGTAAGGACGGTGAGGTAACGTTTGTTGCGGACTTTATCGACGGCCGAAGTTCCGTCGGGAGCTTCATCGACTGTGTAGCCCGCCTTCTCGAGGGCTTTGCGCAACATCGCGCGCAGCTCGGGTTTATCCTCGACGAGGAGGATTGCTTCCATCGCGCCGCGCTACTCTCTCGCCCAGCCAGGATCGCCACCTGCTTGGCGGAGTTCGTCCTCGAGTGTCGAAATGGCCTGCTGGTCGGCGTCAATCTGTTTCTTCTTATCGTCGATGGCTTTTTGCTTCTTGACGATGTCGCTGCGATCCACCGATTGCATCAGCGCCTTCGTCGGGTCAGGATAATATTGAAGCTGTAGTTGATCTGATTCACGTTGCAGAACGGAAAGTTCGGTCTGATCCTGCGCCAGCTTCTGGCGTGCATCCGCGAATTTCTTGCGCCACGTGGCCTCATCGTTCTTCGGCGAAGAGTTTGCCTGGCCGGCGCCCGTGGTTTTATCGGATGAACTCGATTGTTTGCTCGATGCCTCGGGGGCCGCGCTGCCAACCACGGACACTGCTCCGGGTGTGGCAGGAATATTGTCGTTGGTAAAAACGGCGGACGCTTTCGGCGCATTCTTTTGCGCTTCGCGAGCTTTGCGTGCGGCTTCGACCAGCGGATCAGGCTTCGTTGCAGGCTGCTTTTCGGAAGCTTGAGCCTTCGATGGCGCGGACGCCTGTGACTGGTCGGATTGCTGCGTCTGTTGCGCCATCGAGCAGTGCGGTGAAACGAAAAACACAATGATTGCGGTCAGCCAGATTCCTTTTCGCATAACCCTCACCTCATTTCTACTCAGCATTTCGTCACCTGCTCCAGGCCGCATCGCCCCCTGCTTTGCGCAAAGCCTCTTCCAGGTCGTTAATCGCCCGTTGATCCGCTGAGATCTTCTTTTCCTGGGCGAGCATTGCCTGCTGCATTATCAGGGAATCGGTTTCGTTGAAGTATTTTTTCATTACGTCAAGTTTGTCCTTGTCTTCGCGAAGCTTTGAACGGGACGCAGCAAATTTCTGGCGCCACATCCTTTCGTCGTTCCTTGCATCCTGCGCCTCGAGGGCCTGAGTTCTCCCGGAGGAATCGGCCGATGCTGATGGGTTGCCCACGACGGATATCGCCGTGGCGGACGTCGGCATATTTTCGTTGGTGAATACCACCGGAGACGCGGACGTAACTTTCTTGGCTTGACGCGCTTTGCGTGCGGCCTCTACCAACGGGTCAGCCTTTGCTGGCGGCTCCGGGGCCGTTTTTTGTGCCTCCGCTTGTGCACCGGCTTGCGGTTGCCCGATGGATTGCGCCTGCGACGCCTGTAGCGTCACAGAGGCGTATGGTATAGTGAAAAACAGCGCAGCGGCTGTCAGCCAGATTCCTTTCCGCATCGCACCACCTCGGAAGCCCAATACGGACGCCTATTCCCTTTAGTTTAGATGCAGCCGCCGCTCCAGGCAATTGAACAGCTGCCGAGCGCTACCGCAAAGGTAACCATAAGTTGAATTCGGCACCCCCTCCTGTTCGGTTCCGCACCTCGACTCGACCGCCATGCTGCAAGGCTATCTTTTGCACTAGCGCCAGCCCTAACCCAGTCCCTGCCGACTTCGTGGTGAAAAATGGCACGAATATCTTGTCGAGATCGCCAACTGGGATCCCCGGACCGTTATCGCGCACCGCAATGCACTGCCAGCGTTGCCCAGCATGACCCTCCTGGCCGCCCGCTATCACCACCTCACCCGCATGCCCGTTCGACGATGCAGCTTCCGAGGCATTGCGAGCCAGATTCAGCAGCGCCTGCCGTAACAAACCCGCGTCGCCCGAAATCGTTCCAAAGACACCCTCGGTGTGAATTGTCGCCCCGGGAACCGCGGCGCCAATTTCATCCGCGACTTGTTCCACCACCTCGGCCAGCTCAAAGTCCTCCTGCGCCAATTCAAGAGGCCGAGCGAACCGCAGAAATTCCGTTACCACATGTGTGAGTGACTTTGTCTGATCCAGAATTTTCTCTGCGCTTTCGCCCATCTCCGACGACGGCGCTTCGCTCCGAATCATCTGTGCGTAGCCCGAAATCGTCGCAAGCGCGTTCTTGAATTCATGCGCGATTCCAGCGGACATTTCGCCCAACGCCGCCAAATTCTCCTTCCAGCGCATCTGCTTCTGCAGCGTGGCCAGCTCCGTCAGATCGCTCATCAGGCATAGCGCGCCCGCGATCCTCTGTATCGGAGCCGCGCCGGGTCCTTCAACCAGCGTATTGCGCGCAGTCCGGTAGATCGGCGAAATCGTGACGCCCAACTGGCGAAGCTCTCCGGAAGGCGTCGTATGCGGCACTTCGCCGCGCTGAAACGTCTGCCCGTCTCGCAAGCACGCGGTCAGCATTTCGGTCAGCGTCGAATCCTGCCCCAGAATTTCCGTGTATCGCCGGTATTGCAGCCCGCGAATATCCAGGTTCTTTTCTGCGGCCGGATTTGCGGAGCTGATAATCCCTGTCGCGTTCACCAGAACCAAGCCCGCGGGCATGTTACGCGTCACCGCTTCGCTCAGCCGCTCCGTTTCTTGTGCGCGCTCCTTTTCGGCTTGATGCAGGCGGGCCAGCTCTTGTTCCTGCTCGCGCAAACGCGCAATCACGCCTTGCATCGAAGCCGTCATAAATGCCGATGGGTTTTCGGAATTCACGCGGAAAGAATCCGTCGGCTCTTTCGGGTCTCTCCCATCCTCGCGCATTGACCGCCGAATGAATAGGAACGCGCCAACCACCGCTGCAAAAATCAACGCAACTAACGCGAGCGTGACGATGATCTCAAAGTTGAAATTCTGATGTGCTGGCGCCATGCCCATTTCGCGGACCTACCGCATCACGAACAACGATTGGTACCACGTGACAACCGGCGTCCCCAAAAATACCACTAGCAACGCAGCCGCTCCCAGAAACGTGCCGAAAGGTAGCTCGTAGTCGGAGCCTTTTCGCGAAGACAAAATGAAAATCGCTCCCAGAATGGCCCCGAGCACTGAGCCAAGCAGAATCGTCAGAATCGTGCGCCGCAGCCCCAGGAACGTTCCCGCCATCAACATCATTTTCACGTCGCCGAAACCCATTCCTTCGCGCCCGCGCAACCGGAAATATCCCTCGCCAACCAACCACAGCAGCCCGCCGCCGGCAATCCCGCCGATCAGAGCATCCGCGAAAGAAATAACCGGCATCGGCGGAGGGAACTCGAAAAGACGATTCGCAATCCACGACGCCGTGCCGTCATCAGGACGCAGAAAGAAGCTGACAACTAACCCGATCACCAGGCCGGTGAAATTTACCGCGTCCGGAAGCAGCCGTTCGCGCCAATCGGTAAAAATCAACACGACCAAAATTGCGCAGAATGCGGTCCATTTTATTGTCTCTACGGAATTCCCAAAGACCGCATAGCACGCCAGAAAAAGCAGTCCGGTGAGCAGTTCGACGGCCGGATAAACGGGCGAGATGCGCATCTTGCACGCGCGGCATTTGCCCGCAAGGAAGAAATAACTGAGCACGGGGATGTTATCGTAGGGCCTGATGGATTTTCCGCACCTGGGACACCGCGATGCCGGCCGTACCACAGACTTGCCCTGCGGCAGCCGGCTGATGCACACGTTCAAGAAGCTGCCAATAATCAGCCCAAACAGGAAAACGAATGCGGCGATGAATTGTGTCGAGAGCACGATTTCACTGTGCCACAAGCCCGCGCGAGCCTCAATGACACGCGCAAAACGCGTGCCCGATGCCTAACACGCCTTCACTCAAGATTTGCCATCTCGCTTGCAAAAACAAACCGTTGTCATTCCGAGGAGCTACGCAACGAGCCTGCGTGCCGCAGGCAGGGAATCTGCTTTTGGTTTGTCGCCTTACGTCGGCTATATTTCTAAGTTCCCGCTAATGCCCTGGCTCGAACAAACGATACGGCGCTACGAACACCGCCGGTGGGCCGCCGAACCCAATCGGCCCTCATTGCCGTTTTCCTGGGGGCTGGAGCATATCGGCGGCCGCTCCGACGAAAAGGACCCTCGAGAATTCCTGAACCGCTTCGTCGACGAAACGTTGCGGAACAGCGACACTTGGTTCGGCTGCGAAACGCCGTCTGATTATCACCTCGAAGTCGCAGCGGACGGCGCTCCGTGGAACGGCGTTCTCACGTTCACCAGCGCCGTCCACTCTCCATGGGAAGAAAACAATCGCGTCCAGGCGCGATTGTTCACGGCGGATACGAACGGATCCGCCGTGGTAGTCCTGCCTCAGTGGAACGCGGATTACGGCGCGCATGTCGATATTTGCCGCTGGCTGAACCGTCTCGGAATCACCGCCCTGCGGCTGAGCCTGCCTTATCACGACCACCGTGCGGTCCCGGGCCATCCGAAAGCCGATCACATCGTCGGCCCGAACATTGGGCTGACGCTGCAAGCCAATCGTCAGGCCGTTTGCGATGCGCGCTGCTGTTTGCGATGGCTCGCCCAACGCGGCTATGGTCCCCTCGGCATTTTGGGGACTAGCCTGGGTTCGTGCATCTCCTGCATTACGGCCTCGCACGAACCGCTCATTCGCGCTGCCGCGCTGCTGCATGTTTCATCTTATTTCGGCGACGTGGTTGCCACCGGCCTCACCACAATTCACATCTGGGAATCGCTGCGCGCGAAAGTCTCGCAGGATGAAATTCGCCGTTTCTGGGCGCCCATCAGTCCAATTCCGTATCTCGTTAAGCTGCGGGGGACGGGCCAAAGACTTTTGGCCATCAGCGGGCGCTACGATCCCACTTTTCAAGATGAATTTTCGGAGGATTTTTTCTCCACCGCGCGTGCCAAGGAAGTTTCGTGCAAGTCCCTGCGACTGCCATGCGGGCACTATTCGCTCGGCGAAGCGCCATTCAAATGGATCGCTGGCTGGCGCTTCGGTAAATTTTTACAAAGCGCATTGCGGTGAGATTCGCGGGCGTGTGCGCGCCGCAGCCACGCACGACGCGCCCCCTGTCCAGCGGCAAAACAACCCTAGTTTTTCGGCACCGGCGGCAGAACCGGATGGTGATCCGTGTACGGCGGCACCTCGTAATGCGGGAGAGGATGTTCCTTGAGCTGCTGCATGGCGATAGCCACGGCCTTTTCAAGTTGCGGATCGTGGCCTTCGCGAATCAGCTTGGGGTCTTGCCAAACTTCGACGTCCGGGGCGATGCCGTGGCCTTCGACTTCCCACTGGCCGGTCAGGCCGCCGATGGCAAATCTAGGAGCGGTAACCGATCCACCATCCAGCAGAGCCGGATAGCCGCCGATGCCTACAAGGCCGCCCCACGTGCGTTCGCCAACCAACGTGCCGGCATGCTTCTTGCGAAAGATCCAGGGCAGAGCGTCGCCGCCTGAACCAGCGAACTGGTTAATGATCATCACCTTTGGGCCGAAGATGGCCATCTGTGGATCGAGCCGGGGCTTGCCGCTACGCTCCTTTTCGATGGCCAGCGGCTCGCGCACAAGATAATCCACGATGTAGTCGGCAAGCTGGCCGCCATGGTTGAAGCGCTCATCGAGAATCGCCCCTGCTTTACCGACTTGAGAAAAGAAGTAGCGATTGAAATTGGTGTAGCCTCCCGCCGCCGTGTCCGGCAGGTAGACGTAGGCGAGTTTTCCGCCGCTCAAGCGGTCCACCAGGCGGCGGCTGTCTTCGATCCAGTGGAGGTTGCGAAGGGACTCCTCGGATGGAACAGGCACCACCGTGACTTCGCGCGAACCGGTGTCACTTGGATTTGGTCCGACGCGCAAAACAGTTTGCTGGCCCGCAGTTTCCTGGAAGAAGCTGTAAATGTTATCGGCCGCGGTTAACTCGCGTCCATTGACGGCCAGCAGATATTCGTCAGGGTTAACGTTTACGCCCGGTTCGGTGAGCGGCGCGTGCAAATCCGGGTTCCAATTTTCGCCGGTGTAAATTTTCGCGAACTGATAACGCCCATTCGCGATGCGGTAATCGGCACCGAGCAAGCCGACGCTGACGTGAGGCATTTGCGGCTCATGACCGCCACGCACGAACATGTGCCCGACGGACAAATAGCTGAGCATTTCCTCGAAGAGGAATGTGAGATCGTCGCGGCTGGCGATGCCAGGAAGGTATGCGGCGAATTCCTTTTCGGCGGCGGTGATGTTCAGCCCGTGGTAATGCGGGTCATAGAAGAAATCGCGTTCGATGCGCCAGGTCTCGTGGTACATCTGCGCCCATTCCAGGCGCGGAACGACGTATGTCTCCATCCCGGATGTATTGAGCATGCCCTTGCCCGGCGCGGCCGGCGCGGTCGTGGGATTGATGAACCAGCTCTTCCCCTGCCGGTACAGCATCTTTTCGCCATCTGCTGACACGGCGAAGGCAAAAACGCCGGCAACGGCAGGCGTCACTTTGCGCGTCTTCAACTCGAACTTGGAGACCGTAAGGATGCGAGGGCCGAACCCAGCCTCGGCTTCTGGAATCGATGCCAGGAACAGTTCGCCTTCCTTCCCGGCGGAAAGCGTAACGTAGTTCGCCGCCGGAATGGGCAGCGAGAGAATTCGCTGAAGGATGCCGTCGAAATCAATTTGGACTTTCGGAGGCTCTTTTGATGCATCCTTTTTCGCGGCCGGCTTCTCGTCTGGCTTTGACGCCGAAGCTGCGCCGACTTTCTCTTCGTCGCTTTCCGGAGGAATGGGCGAGGGAAGATCCTTGCGCAAAACGGCGACGTACACGCTGCTCGACGTGGGATGCTGGTCGCCTGACATGTCGAAGCCGCTGGCGCCGAGGCCGCGGTTCGTGCTCGCCGCAAAATAAATGTATTTACCGCTGCGGTCGAAATTGGGCGAGAGGCAGTCGCTCATGCCGTCGGTTATTTGCGTGGCTTTGGTGCCATCCAGAGAATAAACGAACACCGCGCTGAGAAGGTTCGGCAGACTCTTCGTGTAAGTGAGCCACCGGCTGTCAGGAGACCATTTTTCGCTGAATCCGCCTCCCGCCTCTTCATCAGTGTCCACCTTCACCGGCGAAGGATGGTCAATGTCCACGTACCAAAGCTCGAGAAATTTGTCGGTGTAGGCGACCTTCTTGCTGTCGGGCGACCAGACGGGAGAATAGTAATAACCGTGGTTGCCGAGCGAGATGACGCGCGCGGGTTCGAGGCCTTTCTGGTCTTTTAGATGCAATTCGTATTCGCCGGAGCGGTCCGAGAAATAGGCAATCCACCGGCCGTCAGGCGACCACGCTGGATCGCGATCGGCCACTCCGGGGCTGCTCGTGATGTTGCGAATGTCTCCTTTTTCGGAGGGAACGGTGAAGATATCGCCGTGAGCTTCAAAGACGGCGCGCTGGCCCGAGGGCGAAATATCCGCGTTCAGAATACTGTCGCCGACTTTTTCCCAATGCGGACGAACTTGCGGCATGTCCGCGGCCACAGTGACGTGAATCTCTTTATCGCGATGGTCCGCCAAATGGTAAACGTGCAGCGCCCCGAATTGCGAATAGACAATCGCGCCCGAGCCAGCCGAAGCATCGGTAATATCGAAGCCGTGGTTGGCGACGACTTGCTCGATTTTTTGCGTTTGGATGTCGTACGAGAAAAGTGTAATTGGGCCGTTGCGATCCGAGAGGAAATAAACAGTGTTGCCCACCCACATGGGATCGTCGTCATTGGAGTTATCTCGTGGGACTTTCACTACGCTCGAATCCGCAAGGCTGGCGATCCATACAGGTGTCGTCTGGCCGCCGCGATAGCCCTTCCAGAATGGCTCCCAGCGGAACGTCGGCACATAGGCGATATGTGTGGCATCTGGAGAATACGAACCTGTTTGTGCCATCGAGAGAGGAAGTTCCGTGGGAAAGCCGCCGGTCACAGGGATAGTGAAGAGTTTCGACGGATCATTCGTGCTGGCGCGATGCGATTCAAAGAGAATGCTTTTGCCGTCTGGAGTCCAGCCCACGGCGACGTCCGGATCGGGGTGATACGTCAGCCGCTTGGGCTCGCCGCCGGTGGACGGGACCACGTAGACATCGACGTTACCGTCATAGTTGCCGCTGAACGCAACCATGGAGCCATCCGGCGAGAAAATCGGTCCCGTTTCGAGATCATAGCCGGTCACGAGGCGCTGCGCCTGTCCGCCATCGCGGCTCACGGTCCAAATGTCTCCCCCGTAGGTGAAGGCGATTTGCGTCTTGCTGATGCTCGGCGATCGCAAAAGCAACGGGCCGGTAGTCGTTGCCGGGGAAATTGCGGCTGCGGAGCAGATCAAAAGCAAAACGGCGAAAATTCTGAACACAAGCAACTTGACCATTTGCGGCCTCTCCTTGCTTATTTCAAAAGCTCTTTTCAAGACTGCGCGAATTGCACGGTAAGGTGGACGGATAATATAGGCCAACCCAGCGCATTTTGCACTTTTCTTCGGCGAGGGTGAAAAGGGTCAAAACGCAAGCTGCGGGGCTTGGGGAATCGGGCTGCTGCGGCACGAGAAATTATCTGAGCAGCTTTTGAAATTTTCCAGAGGCGACAAGTTGTGCCACCGCGGCAATATCCGGCGCGAGAGCGCGGTCTTTGTCAACGACGGGCGAAACAGCCCGCACCAGCGCGTACGCTTTGCGCGCCTCGATCCCTGTCTGCAGCGGCGCTTGGAAATCGATTCCTTGGCACGCGGCCAGCAGTTCGATCGCGATCACGTTGCGCAGCGCGTCCAACATCCGTTGCA
>Ga0134128_10001137_pt1 | contig 35330 bp, 36 predicted proteins | sample KB31754_FD_96462 | JGI IMG/M metagenome (GOLD analysis project Ga0134128, IMG submission 96462) | Terrestrial soil microbial communities with excess Nitrogen fertilizer from Kellogg Biological Station, Michigan, USA - KB3-175-4 | ecosystem: Environmental > Terrestrial > Soil > Unclassified ...
GTCGCGCTCGAACACGCCTATCACGGCGACACTGCGGGCGCCATGTCCGTCAGCGCCGATTCGCTTTTCAACGATCCCTTTCGCAATTTCCGCTTCCCGGTGCATCGCGTCCACTCCGCGTATTGTTACCGCTGCCCCGTGGGCAAGAAGCGCGCCACTTGCAACATTGACTGCGTCGAACAACTCGCGCAGTTGCTCGAAGAAAAATCAGCGGAGATCGCCGCTGTGATTGTCGAGCCTCTTTTGCAAGGCGCGGGCGGCATGATTGTGCATCCGGTGGAATTCCTCCAGCGCGTTCGCCATCTTTGCACGCAACACAATGTTCTGCTGATCGCCGACGAAGTTCTCACTGGTTTTGGCCGCTGCGGCAAGATGTTTGCGTGCGAACTGGCCGGCATCGCGCCCGATTTGATGTGCCTCTCGAAAGGAATCACCGGCGGAGTGCTGCCCATGGGCGCTACCGTTTGCACGGACCAGATTCATCGCGCATTTGTCAGCGACGATCGCAGTCGCGCCTTCTATCACGGACATTCCTACACGGGGAATTCTTTCGCCACGGCAGCGGCAATCGCCAGTTTGCAGATTTTCGAGCGCGAGCCTGTCTTCGAACGCATCGATGCTATTGCGAAAATTCATAGCGAGCGCTTGGCCGTCATCGCAAATCATCCGGCGGTCGGCGACGTGCGCTCCATCGGCACCGTCGCCGCGATCGAGTTGCGCGCGGACGATCCCGGGTATTCCTCCCGCCTGCGCCCCAAGCTCTACAACTTTTTCCTCGACGCGGGCATTTTGCTGCGTCCGCTCGGCAACATTATTTACGTTCTGCCTCCCTATTGCATCACCGCCGAAGAATTGCACTTCGTCCACGACCGCATCGCCGAATCGCTGCACCACTGCGAGCAATGGTCACGCCCAGCCACTTCCGCGCACTCCGCCTAGGCATTTTGCTGTTGACGGAAATTTCCCGACGCGTTTCGAATCTAAATCGGAATCAATCAACGATCGTCTTCGCCCCGGAGGTGAACACACGAGCATAGGCGGTGTTCACCTGTAAATATAGGCGCTTCCGTTCACCTAGACCCCCGCCGCAACGTTCGGTCGAACAATACACTGCTGGAAGTTGGCTCTGCAAAAAGATCATGGAGCCACCGCGCAAGGTTTTGCGGCCCAGCCAATGCAGCTATTTCGCGATTATATTCTTCGCATTTCGCGCCTGTTAGCCGGACGCCGAATACCACCGCGAATTCTTTTCCTCTTCTTCTTTGCGCTTTAGCACGGCCAGAGTGCGTTTGGGGTTGAAGAAGGCGCAGGCGGTCATAACAGCTTCAATCGCTGAGACGGGGGCCACGTAGGAAACGCTGAGCTCGGCGCTGGACGTTGGAACGATCAGGAACGAGCCGCAGAATCGCGCGATGGGCGATCGATTGCTGTCGGTTATGCCAAATGTCCGGGCACCACGCTCGTTGGCATGGATGGCTGAATCGACCGTGGCCTGCAGGCAGCGGCCAAAGCTGATGGCAATCAGCAAGTCTCTTGGGCCCAGGAGACTTGCTTTTTGATTCAAGTGAGCGGCAGTTCCCACCGGGGCTTCAGCATCAAAGCCGCCGTAAGCGACCAACAAGTAAGAAAAGTAATAGGACAGGGTGTTCGCAAGATCGACTCCTACAACCAAAATCTTTCGTGCGCGGCGGATCGCTTTTGCGAGATCCATTACCTTTCGCGGGTCCACCTCAGAACGAAGAGCGCCAAGATTGTTCGTTCCCAGCTCGATGCAATCGCGAATGTGATCCGGCACGCTGCGGCGTTCACGCAGCGTGGCCGCCTTCATGACGGTATAAGGATTGATCCTGACTACGAAATGTGCCCGCAAGTCGGAAATGAAATCTGCATATCGCTTGTACCCCAGCGCCTGCGTTGTGCGAACGATCGTTCCCACGTCCACTCGGCACCGCTTGGCCAGTTCGCGTGAAGAAAGGAAATAAGTCTCTTCGGAATCGTCCAGAATGGTTTGGATCAGCTTCTTGCGGCGCGTACCCAGGGCGTTCATCGCTCGATCGAAGTTTTCCTCCAGAGCCGTGCTTCGATTCGAGTTGCCGCCGGGACCGCCGGCTGCATGCGGTGACTTCGTTTTCATGTTGCGCACGGGTTCATTCGCCGTCAGCGAGCCGCCAGCCTGCCGAGAGTGCAAGTCAACAATCCGTTCCGCGCGAGTCTGGCGCATCGTTGCCGCCCCTCAAACAAACTGCTGCCAGGGCGATCCGGCGTGAAGACATCTTGATATCACAATACAACAGATGATGCCATTCAAATGTCAGAGCAGCATCTGATGCATTTCTGCTTGACAGTGCTTGGGGCCTTGTGCCTATATGTCGCTCATTAAAACGGGCGCGTTGGCGCGCGTGAAGCTCGGGGTGGAGGCAAAAAGACGATGCGAACGATCCTGGTTTCGTGTAAGCGGCGGGCGGCGGGACCCTTCATCAGCTGGGCCGGCGCGGCTTTATTCGCGTTCGCGCTGGTACTCTCTCCAATCGGCGCAAACCGTGTGCTAGCGCAGACCGCGTCGACGGGCGCCTTGACCGGTACGGTCACCGACCCGACCGGCGGTGTGGTGCCCGGGGCGACCGTTCATGTGATCAACGTGGCCACCGGCGACAGCCACAGCTTCGTTTCTCAACCGAATGGCAGTTATCTCGCGCCGTTCTTAGTGCCCGGAGCGTATCGAGTTGAAGTTTCAAAAAGCGGCTTCAAGACTGTCAACCTCACGGGAGTGAGCATCGCTGTCGCGGAAACCAGCACGCTGAACGTGAAGCTCGAACTTGGCGAGGTTGCCCAAAATGTGACCGTTTCTACCGAGGCGCAGCTTCTGCAAACCCAAAATCAGGCGCTGGGACATCTTACCGACGAGAGAATGGTGGAAGGCCTGCCGTTGGTTACGCGCAATTACACGCAAATCCTGGATCTCTCGCCGGGCGTTTCAAGCGACGTTAATGATGCGGGTGCAATCGGCGTCGGCAATGCCACGATATCTTCGCACGGCGCGGTCACGAACGATAATAATTTTCAGATGAATGGCGTGGGCGTGTCCGATCTCGACTCTGGTACGTCCATTCCGATCCCCAATCCGGACGCCATTCAGGAATTCAAAGTGCAGACCGGGCAGTACGACGCATCTTTTGGCAGGAATGCCGGAGCGAATGTGGATGTGATTACAAAAGGCGGCGGTAACCAGTTTCACGGCGATGTCTTTGAATTTCTACGGAATGACGATTTCAATGCAAACGACTTTTTCTTAAATCAAGCTGGGAGGCCGCGCGCCGTGCTGAAACAGAACCAGTTTGGCGGTGCGGTGGGCGGACCGATAAGAAGGGATAAGCTTTTCTTTTTTGGCTCGTATCAGGGCACGCGCCAGAGAAACGGTCTGGCTAGACAATGCCTGGGGTCCTTTAATACTCCGTCCGAACTTACGGGACTTCCGGACCGCTCGGCGGCTAGTCTCGGAGCGGCTTTTGCCAATGAACCCGGCGCATTGGGGCCACCGGTCGCTCCCGATGGCTCGAACATCGTTCCACAAGCGGTGGCTTTGCTCAATGCTACACTCTCTGGCGGTGGCTTCCTCATCCCCGCGCCGCAAAATGCGAATGGGACTTCGAGTGTGAGTCAGGCCTGCCCGTTCACGGAAAATCAGTTCCTCGCCAATGGGGATTACGTTCAATCGGACAAAAGCACTTGGTCCGAGCGGTTCTTCTGGGCCAACAACTCCGACTCATTGAATTTTCAGCCGAGCGCGGGCACAGGCGGAGGTATGGTGCCTGGGTTTCCGTTTTCCTCAGTAAATCAATACCGCGACACTAGCATTTCGAATTCGTATGTTTTCAGTTCCGACTTGGTGAATCACATAGTGATTGGATACGTCCGGCAGGTACTAGACGACAGCCAGGTGCAGGCCACCGTCAATGTGCCGGGGCAAAGTGGTGCCGCTCCATTGACGCTCGCGGCACTCGGAGTTTCTGCGCCCGCAAATGACAGCATCCGGCCGGAGATCGGCGCTGTCGGAAGTTTTAATGTCGGCGGGAATGGCAATGACGGCTTCAACTTCGCTCAAAACAACTACACCCTCTCGGATTCCCTCGCCTACATTCATGGACGTCACTCCTTCCATTTTGGAGGCGGGTTCTCGAAGCAACAAATCAATTTTGAAAATTTCTCTTTCGCTGGATTGATTGATTTCTTCAACTTTGCGGATTTCCTAACCGGGCATCCAGTCCTCGTCGCGGATCTTCAGGGTCTTGTCGACCGCGCCTGGAGAGCTACGAATGCCGACGCTTATGCTCAAGACAACATTCAGATATCTCCCCGGCTCACAGTGAATGTGGGATTGCGTTACGAGCGACAGGGAGTGATCGGCGACTCCCTTGGCCGATCATCGAACGTAAATACGGCTCTCCTGGATCCGAATCCTCCCGCGGGCGGCACACTGCAGGGTATCGTAGTCGGCTCTAACTTCCAAGGAACGCTTCCGGCAGGAGTCACACGCGCCCCGAACTCCGCTGCCGTCAACGGCGATGGCCAGAACAAATTCGCGCCACGCGTAGGTTATTCGTGGAGAGTGCCGGGAACAGAGCGGTTTGTGTTGCGGGGCGGCTATGGGATGTACTTTGAGCGATCGACCGGGCAGCTATTCCTACAATTGATCGCCGTCCCTCCATTTTCGGATTTCCGAGTCGCACAGTTTCCGAATCTGCCTCCTGGTACTACTTTCGCGAATCCCTTCCAACCGGTTCCGACCCTGCCGGATTTTACGCCTCTCGCCTACTCGCCCGCAACCGCGCAGACTCCCCAGGGATTCTCGGCCACGTTCCAGCCTTCGGTTATCCAGGAGTACAGCCAGAGCGCGCAGGTCGAACTGACAAATAGCCTCGTTCTCGAAGTTGGCTACAACGGTACGCGAGGAACCAAGCTTGAGGTCGAGCGGGCTTTCAATCAGGCAGACCTGGCGTCAGCGAGTGATCCTATACGTGGGCAAACAACGAATACCATCGCCAATATCCAGCAGCGCGTGCCATTTGAGGGATTTTCCGCCCCGGGGGCATTTCAAATCGAGAGTTCGGGAGCATCATGGTACAACGCGCTCGACGTCAGCTTGAACAAGAGGTTCAGCCATGGGTTGCAATTCTTGGCGTCCTATACCTGGGCAAGATCGCTGACGGATGCCACCAATTCGAGCACCGGCACCATGCAGGGTGCCAATCTGGAAGGCAACCAGAATGATCCGCACGCGCGTTACGGTCCTGATGGGTTCGTCCGACCGCAACGTTTTGTCCTCAGCTACTTGTACGACGTGCCTGGGCCGAAAGATCTAGTCTCGCTTAGGAGCCGATTTCTCGGCGGGTGGGCTGTGTCCGGCATTACCACTGTTCAATCCGGGAGGCGCCTCAACCTCACACTCGCGGATGCGAATAACGTCTTCGGCATCGGCACCGGCGCACTGAATATCGATCCTGCGCAGCTGGCCTCCGGTTGCACAGCCGGCCAACTGGTCACCCGCGGCTCGGTGCAGAGCAAGCTCAGCAACTATTTCAACGCGACGTGTTTCACTACTCCCCCTGTAATCGGGGATGACGGAAAAGCCACAACTTTCGGCAACGCAGGTCCTGGGATTGTGGGGGGACCTGACCAGGTGAATTTCGATTTTGCGCTCATCAAGCGCACCCGGCTCGGGTCGAATGAGGCTCGGAATTTGGAGTTCCGCGCGGAATTCTTTAACATCTTCAACCACACGCAGTTCGACAACCCCGGCTCCGAGACGGGTACGAATACGATCAATCCAAAGACGGGAGCACCCCGGTTTATTCCCAGTCCTACTTTTGGCATTATTCAAGCAACGAGCGTCGCGCCTCGAATCATTCAGCTCGCGTTGAAACTTAATTTTTAGCCGGCACGTGACTGTGATCTGCCCGCGGATGTCATCCCCCCTGTTACAGGCCCGTTGGACGCGGGCCCGGCGCCGCTTGGCCGCAGCACAGTGAAGCGATACCGCTATTGCGAGAACTGGAAGAAAGGTTGCCGTGTCGCAACTTCAATTGCAGTGCCTGGAACTTCGCGAATTGCACTTGCCGCTGAAGCATCCGTTTGAAACCAGCTTCGGCCGCATTACGGCTCGCCGGGTTCTGATTGTGAAGGTTACCAACCGCGACGGCGCTGAGGGCTACGGCGAATGCGTCGCCATGGAAGACCCATTTTTCAACTCCGAGACGATCGACACAGCCTGGATTATCATTGCCAAACATCTCGTTTCGCTCCTCGTTTCCTCGCCGGTGGGCCGTGCCGCCGATGTGAATGAGTGCTTTGCGAGAATCCGCGGCAATCAAATGGCTAAGGGTGCCGTCGAAGCCGCGATCTGGGATTTGGAAGCCCAGCTCGAAGGGCAGCCGCTCTGGAAGCACATCGGAGGAGAAAGAAGCGAAATCGCCTGCGGAGTCTCGATTGGCATTCAGTCAAGCGTCGACGCGCTGATCGGGAAAGTAAGCACTGAACTCGCCAGCGGCTATCAGCGCATCAAAATCAAAATCAAGCCGGGTCAGGACGTGGAGTTGGCGGCAGCGGTGCGCTCAAAATATCCCGAGATTCTGCTTTCGGTTGACGCAAACGCCGCTTATTCGCTTGGGCGCGATATGCTTGTGATGAAGGGGCTCGACCGCTATAACCTCTTGATGATCGAACAGCCGCTTGCCCCCGGCGATTTGGTGGACCACGCGAATCTCCAAAAACAATTGAAAACGCGGCTTTGCCTCGACGAATCTATCACCAGGGAAGCCGACGCGCGGCAGGCTCTAGAATTGGGCGCGTGCGGGATCATCAATATTAAACTCGGCCGCGTTGGCGGCTTTTCCGAAGCAAAGAAAATTCACGACGTGGCTCGACAAGCTGGCGTTCCCGTCTGGTGCGGCGGAATGCTCGAAACTGGCATCGGTCGCGCGCATAACATTGCTCTCTCGACGCTTCCTGGATTCACGCTCCCGGGCGATGTCTCGGCCTCCGGCCGTTATTGGGAAGAAGACATCGTCGACCCGCCCGTCACTGTGAGCCGCCAGGGAACGATTCAGGCGCCGCCCAGCCCCGGAATTGGTTTTCAGGTTGACGCCAAACGGCTGGCGTCCCTTACCTCGCGTCGCGAAGAAATAGCTCTCTCGTCATCGAGAGCGCAAGCATGAATCGCTGCGTCACCTGAGTGGAGTCAGTCCGGGGAATTGCACGTGCCAGGAGCCCGTATGAACAAACTGTTCCGTGTTTGGCAGACACTTCCGCTAGGTTTCGTCCTGCTTGCCGCCGCGGCCGCCGTGATTGCGCAGGGCTTTCGGTTTGCGTGAAATGTAGTCGATTCCGTGCTTGCGGCAGTCACATGAACAATTAATGGAGGTTTGGGAATGAAAAGGCTATTCGTCATCCTGGCGCTCGCTCTTTTCACTTGCGCCGCGCTTCCTGCGCAGAACGAAAGACCATTGCTAATGCAAGATCCCACGCTGAGCGCCTCGCATATCGCCTTCGCATATGGCGGCGAACTATGGAGCGTTAGCCGCGACGGAGGCGCCGCGTTGCGGCTCACGTCTGGCCCCGGAAGGAAATCTAATCCGCGTTTCTCGCCCGATGGTAAGTGGATCGCATTTACCGCCCAGTATAGCGGCAACTTCAATGTGTATGTGATGCCTGCCGAAGGCGGCGAGTCCCGCCAGTTGACCTATGGGCCGGGTCCCGACACGGTCGAAGGCTGGACGCCCGACGCGAAAAACGTTCTTTTCCGTTCGGCGCTGAAAAGCTATTCCCCGCGCTACGAGCAACTCTACACAATTTCGATCGAAGGGGGGACGGCGCGGCAGGTGCCCCTTCCCATGGGTTATGAGGGATCGTACTCGGCCGATGGCGCGCGCCTGGCCTACACACCGCTGCCCCGCGAGATCTTCTTTGTGGGCGTGCCGCTCATACATGCGTTCTGGGCGCATTATCACGGTGGACTCGCGCCGCAGATATGGGTCGCAAATCTGGCAGACTCCGAAGTCGTCAAAGTCCCGCACGAAAATGCCAGCGACTTCAGTCCCATCTGGGTTGGCAATAAGATTTATTTTCTTTCGGCACGCACCGAACCCATCACCTTATACGCCTATGACCTGGCCACAAAAAGCGTTAGTCGCGTGATTGAAAATCACGGCATGGACATCATGTCCGCCTCCGCCGGTCCCGGTGCAATCGTTTACGAACAATTCGGCTCACTGCATCTCTACGATCCTGCCAGCGGCCGGACGCGCGAAGTCCCTGTCACCATCCGCGCGGATTTCCCTGAAGTTCGCACTCGCTTTGAAAAGGTGGCAGATCACGTCATGAATGAGGGGATTTCTCCCACCGGCGTCCGCGCCGTTTTCGAAGCGCATGGCGAGATTCTCACCGTACCCGCGGAGAAGGGCGACGCCCGCAACATCACGAATTCGCCCTCCGTAGCGGATCGCTCGCCCGCTTGGTCGCCTGACGGGAAATCGATCGCCTACTTCTCCGACTCTTCCGGGGAATACGCCATGCACATCAAGAATCAAGACGGGATGGGCGCGGCGCGCTCGATTGCGCTCGGTAATCCGCCGTCTTATTTTTTCGATCCTGTATGGTCGGCGGACAGCAAGAAAATCGCCTACACCGACAAACGCCTCAATGTCTGGTACGTCGATCTGGACAATCCAACGCCAGTGAAAATCGACACCGACACCTACTTTTCGTTCGGGCAACCGATGAATCCTTCCTGGTCGCCCGATAGCCGATGGATTGCGTACACGAAACTTCTAACGAATCACATGCGCGCTGTCTTCGTCTATTCGCTCGATTCCAGGAAGGCCACTCAAATCACCGACGGACTCAGCGATGCGGAATACCCCGCATTCGACAAAGGCGGGAAATATCTTTACTTCACCGCCAGCACAAATTCAGGGCCAACGGAATCTATCTTGGACATGTCCAGCGACGGTCGCACAGTGACCCGCAGCGTATATGTCGTCGTGCTCCGAAAAGGCGTCACGTCACCCTTGAAGCCGGAGAGCGACGAAGAAAAAGTTGCAGCCTCGCAAAGCCAGACCATGCCCTCGACGGCCCCTGCAGATAAAGGTAAAGATGATAAGAACAAGAAGGACGCCCAAGCGGCCGCCGCCGGCGTTCAGATTGATTTCGAAGATATCAGTCAGCGTATTCTAGCTTTGCCACTGCCTCCGGCGAACTATACCGGCCTCGCAACCGGCAAGGAAGGTGAAGTCTACCTGGAGCAGGCACAGCCGCCTGAGCAGGGCGCGTCCGTTACATTGCTCAAATTTACTCTGGCGGACCACAAAACGGAGCCGATTGCCTCCGGCGTAAGCGATTTCCGGCTGTCATTTAACGGTGAAAAATATCTATTCCAACAGAACGGAAGGTGGGGAATCGCATCTACGGCCGTGCCGCTGAAACCCGGCCAAGGCCTGTTGAATATGGATGCGATGCAGGTTTCCGTCCACCCGAGGGAAGAATGGAAGCAGATGTATCACGAGGTGTGGCGCATCGAGCGCGATTACTTCTATGCGAAAAATTACTACGGTTTCGATCCCGCCGCTGCTGAAAAGCAGTACGCCGCGTATCTTCCTGGAATCGTCAGCCGTGAGGATTTGAATTATCTCTTCGAAGAAATGCTCGGGAAGCTTTCGGTCGGCCACATGTTTGTCGAGGGAGGCGATATCCCGAAGGTCGCGCCTGTTTCGGTGGGGCTGCTGGGCGCCGATTACGTCACGGAAAACGGGCGCTACCGCTTCGCCAAAATCTACAGCGGCGAAAATTGGAATCCCGGCCTTCGTGCTCCGCTCACCGAACCCGCCGCCGAGGTAAAGCCCGGTGAATATCTTCTCGCCGTGAACGGCCGCGATCTTGGCAGCAGCGACAATCTCTACAGCTTTTTCTTGAATACCGCCGGTCAGCAACTTGTGCTGAAAGTCGGCCCGAATCCGGATGGCTCCGGTTCGCGCGACGTCACCGTAGTCCCTGTCGCCGAAGAAATTTCCTTGCGGCACCGCGATTGGTTGGTGAACAACATGCGCACTGTGGATCGCTTAAGTGGTGGCCGCATCGCCTACGTCTACCTGCCCGATACAGCTACCGGAGGCTTCACATCCTTCAACCGCTACTTCTTTGCGCAGGTCGGCAAACAAGGCGTGATCATCGATGACCGCTTCAATAGCGGAGGCCAGGCCGCCGATTACATCATCAACTATTTGCAGCGCACGCTTTGGAATTATTGGTACACGCCCAATGGTGCTGTGATGACCGAGCCCACGGAAGCGATTTTCGGCCCCAAGGCTATGCTCATCAACCAGTACGCTGGTTCGGGCGGTGATTTGATTCCGTGGTTCTTTCACCACGTCGGACTCGGCCCGCTGATCGGCGAAAGGACGTGGGGCGGAGAAGTGGGCATCACTGGATATCCTCCGCTTATCGACGGTGGTTCCGTCACTGCGCCCAGCCTCGCCTTCTTCACTACCGATGGGAATTGGGGCATCGAGAACACGGGCGTTCCTCCGGATATTGAAGTCGAGATAGATCCAAAATCCTGGCGCGAAGGCCGCGATCCTCAACTCGAGAAAGCCGTGCAGACACTCCTTCAGGAGATGAAAGAGCATCCTCAGTCGAAACCGGTTGTTCCTCCATTTCCGGTTTATTACAAGGAGACTCATTAATTGGGCGCAGTTTGCTACTGCCGAGAAAAGCTCAGCAGCGAACTAACTGAAAAGAATGGTGGGCCTGGACTGACTTGAACAGTCGACCTCGCCCTTATCAGGGTAGCGTGGTTAGGTTTTACAATAACTTACAAGACCGCGGGGACTGCCAAACTACGCGGAAGTTGTATAAGACGTAAGTTCTTGTGGGTCGGGTTGTGGGTTGGAAAAAGTCCACGAGCTCCGAAGCAACCCCCCACCTTCGTTTCCCAGAATTTCTGGTCACCGGAAACTAAATGCGGTTGACAATTTGCTCCCAGAAAAAGAATACGTCCCCAAAGGCCGCATCCGCATTGTCACTCTGGTAAGGACAAAGCATGGTCTCAATCTGCCCGCTCACATTCGCCAAGTTGGGAAGACTTTCCACACTGCTCTGTATGCCACCCTCGCGCGCCTTGTACACAATCGACCCCGGATCAAACGATTTGTTAAAACGGATTGTGTACTCGTCTTCAGGGCACGCAGCCGAGAGATGGACGGATTGGCGGCGATACTTGCGTTCAGTAGGTCGCGGCTGCTGGGTTTTGAGGTTCGAGAACAGAACTGCTTGATTGGTGGTCGCTGTCACACTTCGTTCCTCGTCTTTTGTCAACCGGTATTGCAACATTCCGGCGACCGCAAGACCAGGATGAGCGGTCGCAAGCCGATATACAGTGGCCTCAAAAGACGTACCGAAGTGGGAGGCAAGTGTTTCAACTGCGGACAAGCTAAATCTCCCATTGGCTCGTGCTTGAAAATCGTTCAAAGGCATCACCAGCTCCGATGCCCCCAAGTGACACAGAAGTTCAAGCTCGTTCGCTTCTCTTGACTTGGGATTCGTGATTGTCCTGAACCGAACGCCGTTTGCGCTATTGGGAAAGAAGGTGTGGCAGATCTCGTGTGCAATCGTGAAGATGATTCGTGTGGCTAGGCGATGCGGGTTGTAAAGAACAGTCCATCCGGAGGCAGTTGGGTAAATTGCCGCGTCTCGCTTTTCACTACGCAATTGATCCATGTCCATCGGCAGGACCTTGATGCGGCTCAGAGAGGCAATGATTTTCAATCGCTCCAGCGGATCAGCTGGCAATCCGGAAAAGCCGTTGGCCTTTGCGGCCAAAGACCGAGCCAGATGCACGATCGTCGAACGTGGGTCGATCAGTTCGCCGCTTTGCCTGCAAAGTGAAATAATGTCGGGGTCAGAGTAGCGCCTACCACCGATTCGTAGAGTTTCCATTCCTATTGTTGGCGGCTTCGTTCACCTGCCATCCTTATGGCCTGAAGCACGAACCGCCATCCTTCCATATCTTTTGGTCTATTTCCCCGGAAATTCACCTGTGCAAGCATCTCCAAATCATCGTCTGAAAGAACATCGCCTGACAACGCAAGCTCTTTTTGAAGCTCTGCCAGTCCAGGAGGTAAATCGCCCGCAATCCGTCTCTTAGTTCTCCGCTCTTTAGCGGTAGAATCTTTCAGCAAGTCGTCCAAAGTGACATCCAGTGCAACCGCAATGTTGAAAACATACTGAATGTTCGGCTTGCCTGCTACTCCGTTCTCCAAATCGGAAATATAAGCTTTTGACACTCTCGACTGTTCGGCCAAATCGGACAGAGCCCAGTTCTTTCCCTGTCGCAAAAAGCGGATCGTGGCACCCAACTTCTTTAAATCAATCAGACTATCGTCCATTTAATTTCCAACCCGTTGTAAAAAAGTGTTGACGACGTGGTGCTAACCATCGCATAATGGCGACGGGTTGCATTTTGGAGAATACATCATTTGCATGGATCCAAGCAACTCCATTCCAGACAACTCTAAAAGGGGAACGTAGAAATGGCAAACAGAAAACACAAAGTCCAGTTTGATGCTCATCGCATTGCCCGAGAAGAAGTGCCGGTTAAGTTCCGAACCCGCGACGGCGAACGAGTTTCTTTCGAAGCCAAAAAAAAAGTAAAAGAGCCGGTGCGGGTGAAGTTCATGGCGAAGGGTTAGTGGGCCACAATTCTAATTCGAGCATAGACCAGATCCTGAGAATCGGTCTGAGTAAAACGAAAGGATGAAGATGGCTGGCAAACGAGTCTTCATCGCGTTCGCCGTCGAAGATAGAGTCTATCGGGACTTCCTCGTGGGCCACGCGAGACATCCCAAGACGCCATTCGACTTTGTCGATATGTCCGTCAAGGAACCATGGGATGCGAAATGGAAAACAAACTGTCGAGCCCGGGTCAAGAGCTGCGACGGTGTTATCGCGCTAATTTCGAAGAACATCGCGAAGGCAGACGGCGCGCTCTGGGAGATAAAGTGTGCCGATGAGGAAGGAATACCCACCATGCTGATGTGGATCAACGGCGAGCGACCGACACTCCCGTCGTCGCTGAGTGGCAGGCGCGTAAACATTTGGAGTTGGGACAACCTTGAGGCCTTCGTCGAGAGACTGTAAACGCCATGAGAAAAGCCCTTGTAGTTGGCATCAATGATTATCCGAATGCCCCGCTACGCGGGTGTGTTAACGATGCAATTGCTATAGGCAATATTTTCGGGACGCACGGCGATGGCGCGCCCAATTTTGGGATAAAACTCAAGACATCTCCAACCGAAACCATTACAAGCGCTGCGCTCAGAGGCGACATCGAGACTCTGTTTTCTGGAGATCCTGACGTTGCCCTTTTGTATTTCTCGGGACACGGTTTCATTAATAATCTTGGCGGCTACATCGTTACCACAGATTTCAAGAAGTACGACGAAGGCGTTTCGATGGATGATATCTTGAAACTCGCCAATCTCTCCAAAGCGAAAGACAAAATAATTATCCTGGACTGCTGTCACTCTGGCGCATTTGCCTCCCCGACGATCACCGGAAGCAATCTCGCCCAGCTGTCTGAGGGGCTGTCTGTTCTAACTGCGAGCCGTGATTCTGAATCCGCGCTTGAAATAAATGGTAGCGGTGTCTTCACTGCCCTCGTTGTTAGTGCCCTACAAGGCGGTGCGGCGGATCTACGCGGCCATGTTACACCTGGCGGCATATACGCGTACGTTGATCAGGCGCTAGGACCGTGGGACCAAAGGCCAATCTTCAAAACGAACGTGACTCGGTTTACATCCCTTAGAACCATCACACCACCTGTGCCGCACGCGACGCTCAGGAAACTGATTGAATATTTTCCTACACCGCAGGACGAGCATAGCCTTGATCCGTCCTACGAATTCACCGAAACCACCGCCGATTCGAAAAAGGTGGCGATAATGAAAGACCTCCAAAAATTTGTCAGTGTGGGGTTAGTTGCGCCGGTGGGAGAGGAACACATGTATTTCGCCGCCATGAATTCCAAGTCCTGCAGGTTAACCGCCGTAGGCTTTCAATACTGGCGACTAGTTAAAGAAAAGCATCTGTAAGTGGAGAAACGGGCGACGGTGCGTGGTGTGCGTCGGAGCTGGTGTGGATGACGCTCGGATTAAGTGCGAAATTCTTCCCCCGCGCGCGCGCACCGTTTGCGGATAAGGCCTGCGACCTCGTCAGAGACCTTGTCTATGATGTTTATTTTGCCTAGAGCTTCGATGGCAGCTGTAGCCAGCTCTGGAACTCGACGGCGGACAAGCGGTTTGGCAAGGCCCGCGTCCCCCGCCAGTTGCTCGAAATCCTTTGGCGTGACTTTATCCGATGAGTATTCGCGTCCGATCCGCATAGCCATGTCGGTGTTCAGTTCGGGGTAGTAGACCGTGCTGATCGCATCGTAGAGCGGTGCTAACCTGATTTCCTTGTCCGGGTACACGAGTGAAAAATTCTTGCCATGCGCGTCGTTGTTGCCAACGAGATAGTTGAAAATCCCAGCGTCTAAGAGATTCGCAAGGTCAATGACCGGTGCGGTCGAAATGTTGCGCAGCAGGGTAAAGCATTGCTTGAATGACGGCCCGCCCTCCTTCTGGTATTTCAGTTCAGAGACGATGTTCAGCGCCTGGCAGAAATCTTCCTGATGAAGGCGCTCGACGCCGCGCGCGCCGTCAATCGTTACGTGCTTGCGGTCGTAGCGTTCGACCAGTAAATACTCAACATCCTCGACTTTTCTGGTTTCCACTTTCGCTGTGGGAAGATTCATGTGCGCCGCAAGGGTCATGCACAGCGCTTCGTTAGACACTACACCTGCAAAGCGCTCGACTGCGGGCTTGAGGATGTGCGTACTGGGCGCGCCACCCAAAGGCAGCGAAATTTCCTCGCCGTCGATACGCACGGCGACTTTGTCCTGTGCTCCAGCCAGCGAAAGGCGAATGCCTTTCTCGCCTGCAAGCAAAGGCCGCTTGGGCAGCTCTCTCAGGATTCCGGCGAGTTCCTTCGCGTCGAGCTTCCGGTAGTGATAGTCTCGCTTAGGCAACTCCTGCCCGGCGGGAATGAACGTCACCGCTCCCGCACATTCGCCGCCGATCTGTTCAAGCATGCCGTAGTCGTTGCGCGCGCTGATGCCCAGATTGCGGGCGATGATTTCGCGTTTGCTCTCTTCCGGCAGAATGCCGCCAAAAAATCCCCGGCATTCCTTCGCTGGGAAACGCTCCTTGCGCAGCGGCAGGGATTGCGATAAGGCGGCCGCACCCGGTTTTGCAAGCCAGCTCTCGAGATATTCAAAGGACATCTGACCGTCATCGTCCTGGACGAGATGGCCGGCCACCTCTTCATGGAGATAGACATCGAGCGTGCGCGCCATTGCCCTATCCTCGCTTCGTCGCCACTGGCGGTGGCGTCAGTGTTAGTTGAATGCCGAGAGTCTGCAGGATCGTCAAAACCTTGCCGATTTCGGCGGTTTCTTTGCCCTTTTCTAGATCTATAATGAATCGTAGGCCAGTGCCAGAGGTCAGGGCGAGCTCCTTTTGCGTCACGCCGAGGCTTTTGCGGGTCTCGCGAACCAACCTGCCAATCTCCTGTGCTGTGGATTTCAAGTCCTTGACCCCATTCACTAAAGTTACCGTACGGGAATATTATAGCGTCCCTTGGGGTAAAAATCAAAACAATGTTACCGTACGGGAATATTTGTTGTCCGCAGCCTACAAGAATGGCAAAATGTTCCCGTACGGGAACAAAGAGTGGTCTTCACCTTCCACGCATTCCTCCCAACAACAAAGAAGCTGGAGGCTTTGAGTTATCACCGAACACCGTACCGGGGAAATCCCGGATCACTCCAACACCGACGCGCTGCACCGCGTCCTTCACGTTCTTCACACGGAGCTGCGTGTCACCGGCGGAGACCAAGCGCTGCTCCGGCACAACGAGCGCGCGCGCGCTGGTTGACATTCCCGGGTAAGCCCACGAGCATCATGCGCTTTTTAGATACATCCCACTCTGTGGGCTGGACTGTGGGTCGGAAAGAGGTCACGACCTCGAAGCAGCCCACACGTTCATTTTCTAGAACCCCGTTCCGTGTAGCCGACCATTTGCTTAGAACATGGCATCGCCTACGGCCAACCAGGGAAGCGGATGAGGGGTTAGGCTAGAGCGAAACTGCCCTTCCCCTGGCGTGGTTCTATATTCGAATTCGCAGTGCCCGGTGTGCTCTGCCCCATTAACTGTTTGATGTGCTATTGAACTTGGTAAGGGAAACTCGCTTTGCTATAATCTCCTGGCAAGGAAGCGAGGTTACAATGTTCAGTCACGAAAAACTAGATGAGTCTAATCCCAGGCATTCGAATGAAAAGGAAGAAAAGCCGCCCCATCCTCCTCATCCACCCAAGCCACCGCATCCTCCCGGTCCACCCGAACCGCCGCGCCCTCCTCATCCCAGACCCGTAGGTGGATGCTGAAGCGATGGTGGGAACTTTGGCCTGGCCGCCTCGAAAGTGAACTGTCGGCTCTCGAAGCCGCTGGAGTTCACTATGAGTACGATCAGAACGCGCTAAAACGCGGGAAAATTGTTCTTCGTTTGGAGATCACGTTAGACGGGAAACCTTCGCGTCTCGAAGCGCATTTCCCCGATGTATATCCTTATACGCGCTTTGAATTAATAGCCCCCGATCTCAATCTCTGTCATCATCAGAATCCAATTCTCAAGAATCTTTGCCTAATTGGACGGGCAAGCCCCAATTGGCGGGTTACAGACACCCTCGCCGATTTCGTCATCAATCGTCTTCCTCTCGTGGTCAATGCCGCTCACAGCGAGGATGCTTCTGCCCTTACCGACCTCGAGGAGCACCAAGCGGAGCCGTTCAGCGACTACTACCCATATCAACCAAATGCGTTACTACTAGTCGAAAGTGAATGGCATTTGGATAAAGTTATCGATGAAGGCGAACTTGTTATCGGGACTCGTGGGCCGATAGAGAAAGTATTGCGGGGCGCCATTGTCGAAGTGAGAGACAACAAGGGAACCATTCTCGCACAAGCCGACGAAGCATTTCGCGCTTTGTATGCCAACACTATCTCTGGAGTTTGGCTTCGTTGCAAGACGCCCCCCGCTGTGGAAACCCCACAGGGTGCTTATGTTTCTCTCAGGAGCCGATCCCGGTTTGCCAAAAACGTTCAATGGCAGCAGTTCGCCGATGGTCGCGTCCAAGTTATCGGCCTTGTGTTCCCCGAGGAAGTAGCGTGGCGGCAGTCGGGAGATGGTTGGGTTTTCTTGGTTGGCCTACAATATCCGCAGAAGGGATTTCGTTCTCTGCGGGAGGTTCATTATTGGGCTAGAGCGGGACGCGCTGGGAGGTTAGACTTGGCCGCACGGATACCAGAGTTGAAACCGCTGTCAAAAAAACAGATTGCAATCGTGGGCCTAGGCTGCGTGGGCGCACCCAGTGTTCTAGAGTTTGCGAGAGCTGGAGTTGGCGTCCTTCGACTGCTGGATCATGATTTTGTCGAGCCTGGAACGATAGCTCGCTGGCCCCTTGGCTTGGCTGTTGCGGGATTGTCAAAAACTGATGCTTTGAAGGCGTTCATTCGGGACCACTATCCATACTCAAAAGTGGCCACCTGGAGACACATGATCGGTAATGCGCTAGACCCCCAAGCGTCCGATATAAGCGTCTTAAACGAGTTGCTGCAAGATGTTGACTTGCTCTACGACGCGTCAGCCGAGTCGGGCATTTCGTACTTATTATCCGACATGGCCCGATCAAAGAACATTCCCTATATTTCCATATCGACGACTCCAGGCGGCTGGGGCGGCCGGGTAGCTCGAATTCGCCCTGGGCCAAACAGGGGTTGTTGGATGTGTTTACAACTCGCGGAGAAAAGTGGCGCGATTTCGTCTCCTTCGGGCGATTCGAAAGAGCTGGTCCAACCAGCGGGGTGTGCGGCTCCCACGTTCACGGGCGCTGGATTTGACATCATGGAGCCCGTCCTATCAGGCGTTCGTTTATCGATTGCGACACTTTGCTCTGGAGCGGTTGATAGTTACCCGGATTTTGACTGGGATGTAGGAGTCGTCTCTTTGCGAGATTCAACAGGACGCGTAATTGCACCTCATTGGGAAACATTTCATCTCGAACGAGAGCCTTCATGCGAAGTTTGCAAAAACGGGTAGCAACGGCTTGGATTTCGAAAGGGGCGCTGACATTTATGGCGACGGAATATCAGCGAACCTTGCCAAACGAAACTGGGGGTGTCCTGATTGGATACTGGTTAGCAGATTCGGAGGGCGTGGTAGTAACTGAGGCCGTCGGTCCCGGTCCTCGCTCGAAGCATGACGAAATCAGCTTTGTTCCTGACTGGATATACCAGGAATCAGAGATTGCTCGACTCTATGAGAAATCCGGTCGAATGCACACCTACCTTGGTGACTGGCATTCGCATCCTGACTCTACCACCAGGTTGAGCCTCACTGACCGGCACACTCTCTTGAAGGTCGCCAAACATGCTGACGCGCGAGTTCCAACTCCGCTTATGGCTGTAATTGGACAGGCTGATCCATTGGTTGTTCAAATATGGCAGTATCGTCCAGGCGGATTCATTCGAGCACGCGGCAAAATAGCGGCGCTGCAAGTACGACAGTTTTCTTGAAGATCTATTGCAACCCCCACAATAAACGCCTGATTCTTTCAGGAGAATCGATCCCGAGGCAACGCGATATGCCGCATCTGTTTAATCACCGCGTCTCTACTGATTTAGCCATTTACTCACGCCACCGTGATGCGAGCAGGTCCCTCGGCGATGCTGACTGAAACTATAAGTTCCATCTCGGCATAGTGCTGTTGCCCCTTGCGGAGGGGGATTCTGCTGAGAAGGTTTTGGTCGTTGCGATTCATCTCCACATCCAGATTCGCACGGATGGCCGTAAGCAGGGCGATAGCCCTCCTGCTGAGCCTCGCACTCACCCATGTACTTGCCTTGCTTTGTTTTTCCGTACCAGCGGTCGCCGGGGCAGTGGTACACCCTGCTACGTGTGTTGACCCAAACTCTTACCTCTTTTTTTTGCGACTGTTTACTTGCGACCGACGCCAGAGTCTGAGGAACAAACCCACTCGGAACATACAAAAAGCAGATTGCGATAAAAACGACAGCCAAACTCCGGACGTTTTTCATCATGACTTATTCTCCATAAGGCGTTGCATTTTAATTCGACTCACAGACTGATTGCTTGAGCCAATTGTAGTAGTTTGCGCCCGCCCCAAGCTGGGCATGAAAAGTGTTCAATGTGAGGCGTCCGTAGAACTTTCCTGTACCATCAACAATCACCGGCGGATCACTGGCGTACAGGTTACAAGCACCGTACGACGAATACGCCGAGCCGTATTCACTGTAATGATTCCAAATGCTTTCAGATGAGTAACGACTGCCGTGCTGACCATACTCATTGAAGACCGAGTCCGTGGCGTACTCGGAACAATTGAGGCATCCGAGGTATGTCTTGTGATCCATCCCACCGAATATCATGAGTTTTGCAACTCCCGTTTCAGATGCCGACGCACCCGCTGCCCCTTGGGCAGCACCTGTTGCTACTGCCGCAACATTTCTTCGAGCAGCGGGACTACAGCCCGACAACACCACAATTAGCACCAAGATCGCGTATCGAACTATTTTCATGTCTCGACAGTCCAGGGCGACATATGTTGACGCGGAAGGTACGCAATTAATAGCTAAACTGCAAGCACAAATTACATCAGCCCACTCCCCTCGTGACAGCGCTGCACTTGAAAAGAATTTCCCGGAGTAATGAATTAAGGTTGTTCTTAAAGTTGTGCGTCTGCGTGGCCGTTCCGGCTTTGATACTATCCGGGGTGCCTATTAGTTTAATTTGGTTCAGGCCAGCCTTTGGGGGTTCACAGAACTAAGGTACGCTTCAGAGATGAAATGAAATAGAGAACCGGAGGCCAGAAGTCAAACAGTACTTGACAAATGGTGTTGGGTACACCATTATAACCATGAAGACGTATTCGACGATACAGGTGGCCCGGCTTCTCGGAATTGCTTCGGGAACCTTTCACCGATGGATTCGAGAGAAGCGGATCGAAGCACCTCCCATTCAAGCTCTGGGCGGAATGCAAGTTCGTCTTTGGGCCGAGGCCGATATAGCGAGGGTCAGGAAGTACAAGGCCGAGCACTATTGGGGCAAAGGCGGTCACAAGAAGCGAAAGCAAGAGTAGTAAGTAAACGGGACGCGCCGGTGCTTGAACACCGAACGCGCCCCTGACCAGAGTCGCCTGGTTAAGAGGCAACAATGGCTGGAATAGAAGTTATCGGGTTCGCCCTTAGGGCGCAACCCCTCCGTCCGCGCTCCGTTTCCCTCGCACGCCCTATTCCCCTGCGCGTGGCGCATCCCCCTCCTCAATTCTAGCCAATTGAATTTTCTGCGCCATTTGAGACCAACAAACTCTGAGAGAAACGCATGTTTTCGACACCCATATCAGCTGCCGCACACGGCTTTTGTCGCGTGCAATGGAGGAATGGAATGCAAAAAGCACATGTGTACGAAGCAATTTTCCTTGTGAATCAAGGAATCGACGAGGTGGTTCGGGGTCTGGAACGTCTGAAGCGGACCAAAGATTTGGACTTGGATCCGGGAGTCTTCGACGAGAAGTTGACACTATTCGAAGCCAATCGCGCCTCGCTCAACGCTTATTTCTGCAATAACGTCGAGGGCTGCGAAGACCAAGACGCCGCACACTTCGAAAAGAGACACCGCCCGTACGAAAAGGAGGCGCTCGATGAAGTTAAGGTTTACGAGGATGTGCGGGCGATCGAAGAAAGCCGGAGGAAGAAGGGCGAAGTCCCGATGGTGAGGTTCCTCACCGAGGAAGATCAAGAAGCGTGGGAACGGCAGTATCCGACGCCAACCGAGAGTAGCCAAGACATAGAGACCCACATAGGGAGCGCCGATCAATCATGAGCAAGAAAGGAAGAGTTGTCTGGGTCGGAACTACTCCTGTAACCCGTATCACCGCCAGGGAGCGGAGAAGAATCAACAAGGCGATCAAGAAACGATATGAGCGGTTTCGCAAGAGGTATCCCGAGGTCCACGGAAAGATTGTCGACTTCATCACCCAATCCATCGAGGACGGGACGTTGTACATAGGAATCCGTTTCAAGGACAAGACGGACTTCTCCCTGCGCTACGCATGTGACATGTTCATAAACGGGGCAGACTACTGTGACGTGAAGACCGGGAATTACGAGGTGATCCGAGAATACTTGAGGCCGATTCCGAGGTAGGGCGATGGGCGAGTGGAAAGCACCCTTGAGCTTGCGCGTGCGACAGGCTCTCCGGGCAGAGATGGAAGAGTTCGCGGCTCGCGAAAGGCGCACCCTTGGGAATATCGGCGAACTGCTTTTGGAGTGGAGCATCGAGCAGCTCAAGGCCGCTGGTTCCACAGAGCGGCTGCTGAAACGCCCGGTGCCGGTCTCCCGGAAAACGAGGGATGCCCCGTGACCAAGAGGGACAGGATGAAGTTGAACGTCCTGCCGGCCCGACGACCGGGTAAGCGGACCACTCACCGTAAGTTTTCTGACACCCCTGCGCCATTGAAAAAATATTCCGGAGCAGTCGGTCTATTTTCATTTTTGTGGGCTGATTAGTATAGAGAGGGAACTCTCGCCGGTTATTTTCCTCCTTTGTGTTTTGCCCGTTCCTACATACCGCCCACCTGGAGGCAGCGCAGTGCACTCTGCGTTTCGCCGCATGTACGCTTCTTGTGGCGCACGTCTAGCTGCCTGGGTGAGACAAATCGAGTGAAGCGGGTAAGAATCGTCCTCTTCACCTTGGAAATTGCCAAGTTCTTCACCCTGTGGCGGGAGCAATTTTCTTCGAAAAACTGGAGATAAGAACCGCATCGAAATTGAATGTCACTGCGGAGCAAACACGAAAACGGGCGGGAGCGCCCCCACTTTTTCGGCTTTCAGCCGCCCAAAAAGTTCGTGGGGGCGCTCCCGCCCGTCACGCAGGAAGCGTGACTGTGTTTTTGCGGCGTGCAGGAGTCGGAGAATGCAAGTCGCAGTACAGGCCCGAGGACAAACAACTCAGAGGAGGGGAAGAGCAACATGGCAATCATCAAGGCACCCCCAAAACAACCAAAATCGGTGACTGTTCAGGCGCGCGTCGAAGAGTCCGTGAAAGCGCAGCTCGACCAGTATGCGAGGTTCATCGACTCCACTCCGTCTTACGTCATCACGGAAGCACTAAAAGTTTTGTTCAGGCGGGATGACGAGTTCAAAGCCTGGCTAAGCCAACAAGCCAGCACGGGGAAAATTCATGAACTTACGGGAGGCGGACTCAAAGAGACCGCATAGCACAAATGAAGGACGCTCCAACACAACTCGACATGCGCGAGAACACAGCGTCGTCAAGACGGCATGCCTCGCGCCTTGCAGTGGATTCGCTGCCCTCGACGTCCAATGTTCTCCCGAAAGATGTGCAATATCGACCGCCACACCCACTCTTCCCATCCCGCACAAGCCAGACGGACAAATCATTCACTACCATGCCGCTGGAAGCGGCCACAGGAGGAGAAAGGGAGATAGTGGCGAAGTTTTTTCCGCTCCTACAACGGTCATTAATGCCAAACAGTCGAGGCAAATGCCCGTGATGCTGGAGCCGTTTGTTTCGGCCGACGAGGCAGCGCAGTTTCTTTGCGTTAGGCGTCGCTATTTACTGGAGCTCGCCCGCAGAGGCATCGCAGGAGCTTATGCACTTGGCACCGGGGGCAAACGCAAAATCTGGGTTTTTCGACTCTCGGAACTCGCTGCATCCCTCGAACGGAATGAACCTGCGATTGCACGACCACCAAAACCGTGTACGATCAGGTCTGGCAGTCCCCGCTGAAAAGAGGAGCTATGTCCTATCAGCGAGGATCACTCAAGAAAGTAAAACGCAGGGAAGGAGAAATCTGGGTGCTGCGGTATCGAGTTACGAATTCAGAAGGCAGAAGGGTCGAGAACGTCATGCCCATCGGACTTGTCCGTCAATTCCCGAAGGCTAGGGACGCACGGTGCGAGGCGGATCGGCTTGCTTTGCCCGTCAGGATTAACGACAGCCCCCTGCCCGGCCGCATCCAATTTGATTTTCTTGCGGAGCATTATCTCAAAGCTGATTTTGGGGCAGATTCCGTGCGCCCGAAATCGGCTAACACTGTCAGTCACGTCGAGCATATCGTGCGCGCCTATCTCGTCCCGCGTTTCGGAAACGAAATCGCGGAAGACATCAAGCCGCTCGATATTCAGCGGTGGCTGAAGTCGCTTCACGAGAACAACGGTCTTGCCTGGGCGACGATAGCGAAGATGCGGGGCGTCATGCACCGCATTTACAAAATCGGAATCCTGCACGAGCATGTCGCGAAAAATCCAACACAGTACGTCGAGACACGCTCGAAGACCGACTACAAAGCTATCATCATCACGCCCGCCCAAACGCTTGCGATCTTGAGGGCCCTCCCCTCGCCTCTTCATTTCACGCTAGTACTAACCTGTGCCGCTACGGCGCTCCGCGCTTCGGAGATCCTAGCGCTGCGCTGGTCGGACCTGCTGTGGAACGAGGGAAGGATTCGCATTTCAAAACGCTGGGCGGAAGGCAGGGATGGCGCGACCAAGACGGAGGCGTCGGACGGATACGTTCCGCTGCATCCGATTCTGACTGCCCATCTGCGCGCATGGCGTGGACAAAGCCCTCATGCGAAGGATAGGGACTTCGTGTTCCCTTCCTTGAGAGCGTGCGGCCGTGTTCCCCTCTCCGCGTCTATTTTCGTCGCCGATCATCTGCGACCGGCCGCAAAGAAGGCCGGAGTACCTATCGAGGACGGCCAACGGTTCGGACTTCACAACTTGCGTCACAGCCTAAGCAACTGGCTAGTGAACAAAGCGAAAGTCGAACCGAAAACTGTGCAGGGCATCCTACGTCACGCAAAGATTCAGACGACGCTCGATCTGTACACGCAGGAGGACTGCGATGAAACACTGGCGGCGCAGGGGGAATATCTGATGGCGTTAGGAGTGGGTACGCAGATGGTGTAGTAAAGTGTGGGCTAGCCTGTGGGTTGAGATTTGTGGGACAACCCCGGTAACCTACTGAAACAGTTGGTGGGCCTGGACTGACTTGAACAGTCGACCTCGCCCTTATCAGGGGCGCGCTCTAGCCACCTGAGCTACAGGCCCGTGGAATTGGATAAGTTTAGCATGAGCCTGCGACACCGCACATCACCTTTCAAGCCAGTCGTGGACCGGTTTGAATTTTCTTGCTCGTGACGAAAAGCCAAAATTCAAACTAACCCAATTCTTTTCAAGCCGCACTCAACGCTGATTCGTGTACACTCTCTCGCTCAACACCGTTCTCGCATTCAGGAGGCTGCCAATGTTTTACCTGCTCTGGGTCATCGTCATCGGCATCCTCGCCGGATGGATCGCCGGCAAACTCATGCGCGGAAAAGGATTCGGCCTCCTCGGCGACCTCATTGTCGGCGTGATCGGCTCGCTTCTCGGAAGCTTTATCTTCGGCCTGGTGGGACTGGGCGCTTACGGGCTGATTGGCCGGCTGATCGTAGCCGTCGTCGGTGCCATCATTCTTCTCTGGCTCATTCGCCTCATCAAAAGGAGATAAGCGGAGCCACGCTCAAGTGGTGGGTGCTTCGAAATAATCCGTCAGCCGTTGGTGGAGTTCGGTGATGGCGTGATGCAAGTCGGCGATGCCTTCCGTGCGGTGGCTGACGTCCTGAGCTTTCAAATCCCCGAGCAGGTCATGCGTGAGCGTGGTGGCGCGGCGTATGCGCTCCAGCGTCAGCAGCGAAAGCACAGTGGAAGGATCGCGATGCTGTATTTGCCGCTCGCGCCATTCCTGCACGGCCCACGCGGTCTTGCGGACATGGTCAACCGCGTCGCGGAAATCGCGCAGGATGAGCGGATCAATTTCCCCGGACTTGATTCCTTGCTCGAGACTCAGCAGCTCGGCGCTCGCTTTGCGCAGCTGGAAATTCAATCCCCAAAACGATTCGTTCGGCGCCAGCAACTCAACCGCAATGCCTTGTATCTCGCCCTTCCGCGAACGACGCACCGCCGCCATGCGTGCCTGAGCCTTTTGAGCTGTCAGCAGGTTTTTTAATTCCGCCTCGATGCCCATGGTGGGATAGTTGCGCATTTGCAGAAGCGCGCCATGCGCATTCACTTCCGTGGCTTGCGCATTTTCCTTGAATTGCGCGCCGTTCGCTTCGCGCCAGTTCACTTCCAAAGGTACGACGACCGGATAACGGCTGCTGCGCCGTTGCTCCGGCCCAGCTGGTTTCTCGGAGGATGATTTTTCAGTAACCACTTCCCGCCCCGGAAAGAACGCCCTAATTTGCTCCGTTTCCCGCCCCGTTGGCAAGAACGAAATTTACGGCAATCGGGCTCGTTGTCATCCCGAATCCCCGCGATTCGTGCGGGGTGAGGCCTGCTTGCCGCAGACAGGCCCCAGCCTGCTTGCTTTCGTAGGGGCGGTGTTTAGCCCGCCCGTCGGCGCAAAGCGCCGAGTTTTCGTGTCACAGAGACACGGCTCCGCTTTCGCCAGCGCGCGTCAGGCCACGGCTTTTTACTCTGAAACGTCCTACGTGAAGGGCAACCGCGCCATAAAACCGTCTCCTCGACTGTTTCCTATTGCGCGTTTCACCTGCGCAAGGCAGTTGCATCGCGGCCGCTCCATCCGCCGATTTGCCGTATAATTCAGCGGCCAACAGGAGGACATAGATGACGCGAGCAATTCTCGCAGCTCTGCTATTTTTTGCCACATCGACAAGCGCATTCGCGCAGCAATACCGCGCCGCTTCCGGTTCGGCCGTTGACTCTGCAAACGGCGACGCCACGGTGCAACTCCTCAAGAAATTGGTCAACGCCCCGGGACCGTCGGGCTTCGAAGAGCCCGTGGCGAAAATCATGGTCGAGGAAATGAAACCCTACACCGCGAAAATCAGTTACGACGGTCTGGGTTCGGTGATTGCCACGCAGGGCTCCAGCGGGCCGCGGATTATGCTTGACGCGCACATGGACGAACTCGGCGGCCTGATCCGCCGCATCACGCCGAACGGTTTTCTAAGCATGCAAATGCTCGGCGGGTGGTTCGATCAGGCTTTGGTCGACCAGCGCTGGTGGATTATCGGCTCGAAGGGACCCGTGCTCGCGGTCACGGGGATTCGCGACGTTCATATCGCGTCTGCCGAGGAGCACACGAAAGGGTTTCCGCGCAATTCGCTTTACCTCGACGTGGGCGCGAAATCTGCGGACGACGTCCGCGCGATGGGCGTCGAGCCCGGCGATCCCGTAGTGCCCGATTCGCCCTTTGAAATTCTCAACGCTTCGCAAAATTATCTGGCCAAGGCGTGGGACGATCGCATCGGTCTCGCGGTGATGATTGAAGTGATGCACCGCTTGGCGCATGCCGCGCACGCCAATCAGGTTTTCTACGCCTCCACCGTGCAGGAAGAAATCGGCCTGCGCGGCGCCACCACTGCCTCCGACGTAATCAAGCCCGACGTGGCCATTGCGCTCGAAGTGGGCATTGTCAAAGACGTTCCCGGCGTGAATCCCGAAGAAGCTCAGGAAGTCTTGGGCGGCGGCCCCGGCATTTTTCTCTGGGACGCGAGCGAATTGCCGAATCGTAAATTTGTCGCGCTGGTCAAAAATGTCGCGGCTGAGAATTCCATTCCGCTGCAATATGACCTGATCACCGGATACGGAGACGATTCTGCGGCGATACAAAAAAGCAATGGCGGCGTGCCCACGGTGAATCTTGTCGTGCCCACCCGTTACACGCATTCGCACAACGGCATCATCAATCGCCGTGATTTTGACCGCATGGTTGATCTGGTCACGTCGTTAATTGAAAAGCTGGACGCCGGCACGGTCGCGAATCTGCGAAACTTCGCTCCACCGTCGGAATAAGCGCCGAGAAACTGCGAATCAGCGCAAGCCGTCGCATGTTGTGGAAATTATCCAGGCTCGCCTGATCAAGGTCGGTGAACGTGGCACATTCTCTATAGCCTGTGATGCTCTACGTGGCGCAGCCTTCAGCCGGTGTGCCTTTTTGCCTTTGTAGGGGCGGGTTTACCCCGCCCCTCGGCGCAAAGCGCCGAATCTTTGTGTCACAGAGCTGCATGGCTCGGCTTTCGTCAGCGCACGTCAAGCCACGGGCGAGCCGCAGACAGGCTCGGCGTGGTTGCGAATCTGCGCAACTTCGCAGCAAGGCCCGAATAATTCGAACCAGGTAAAAATTGTGTCCGGCGGAAGCTTCCGTACGTCAAACACACCAATGAAAAAGATCGCGATGGCGGGCTTGCTGGCCTCCGCGTTTGCCGCCATTGGCTTTGCGGGAAACCAGGCCAGAAATCCATATCAGCCGACGCAGCGCGTCAGTCTGTCGAACGGCTTCTCGCTGCAACTGCCCGTTGCATGGGCGGCCCGTGCAAATCTACGCCACGTGCCGCCTGAAAAACTGGCCGGTTCCGCGCCTCCCTTGACCTTCTCCGAGATGCACGTCTGGGATAACCCGGCCGATTCCTCCGTGCTCGAGTTGGGTGTTTCAAATAATCCGTTTATCGGTCTTGACGAGACGGCGCTCGACGCGCAAATCGACGGCGCAACCAATTCAATTCCCGCGCTTCTCGATTACCTCTTCTACTTTTTCTTTCCTCCGCCGCGCGATTGTCTTGACGACGCGGCCGCCGCATTTCGCTCCAAATCCGGCGACACGGATTCTGATTCCAAAAACGCAGCCAAATCCCGCCCCGATTTCGATTTTTCCTACGACTGCGTTTTCTTGCCGACGCTCGCCGACTTTTACGCCAGCCAGTTGACCGCGTCGCTGCATATAAGCCGCGCGAACGGCGACACTCATTGGCGCTCTCATGTGCAGCGGTTTTACTTGGCGTCCATGGAATCGGTGCAGTCGAACGATTTGACGTTTTACGTTTTCGAAGCGCAGGCGGAGTCGCCTCTTTCCCGCGCAGTGGTGAATCATTTCAATCTGCCCGACTCTTTGGAGGGCACGCAAGCGGACTTTTTCTGGGCCGTTGGCGCTCCCACCCCGTTTCCGTTCGTGCCGGATCCAGCGCGCAAAAATGTGCCTTTGATTCACGTCGCGTACGCCGCGGTCGGTCCCGGACCCAACAAGCGCCCGGAATTCCTCCACATCCTGCACGAAATCTCCGCGCCGTGGGGCTCGCCCTACTGATTGTTTTGCGTCGTGCGCGGCTGCGGATTCGAGAGCAGAATCGCGTTGTGAATCGCCGCCGTCGCATGGAATCCCGTGCTCGCGCCCGCAACGCTCCACCATTTCCAGGCGCCTTCGCCCGGATTGGCGTCCGAGCGCGCCTTCAAGTGATGCTCGGCCCACAATTCTCCTGCTTCCACGCCTCCCAGAATTGAATACAGTCTCGCCCGCCCCGGCCTGCTGCCGCCGAACAGCGGATTCCCCTCGCCGAACTGACCTTGACGGAAGCCGCGCTCGGTCGTTTCCACGTCCGCGACCATCGCGGCCGTCTGCACCGCGGCCATAATCCAGAAACGCTTGTCGCGCACGTGCAACAAGCGCAACGGAAAACGCCGATGCGCGAAATGCGGCGGCGCAGCATTCGTTGCTCCCGCGCAGATCAATAGCAACGCAGCCAGGCACACGATTCCCCTCATGAACTCACCCCCGCAATCTTTGGAGAATGGCTCGGCTTGGAAAGCAGCGAGCCGGCCACAACTTCCGCGGCCATTCGTCGTAAAGCAACAGCAATTCACGAACCGCCGAATTCGTTTGCTGTCAGAAGTTGTAAGTGGTTTTTATTGCGAGGTTTTGTCTTGTAGCGAAGTTACTGTGCGACGTTTTTTCGCACGATGAGTTTCACTTCGGAACCGTCCGCCAGCGTTCCATTCCGAAACGGGCTTCCCGCGCTTGATTTGTCATCCTGAACCCAGCCCTCTGCCGTTGCGGGATGGCGGTGAGGGACCTGCTGTCTGCTAGCTTGCCCTGAGTGTCGTGGCGAAGGGGCACTCGTCACTCGCCACTCAGAAGTTCCCGCATGACTCGCGCCCAACTCCCAACGGCCGTGTCATTCCGAACGCGTCCCACCTCAATCTGTCATTCCGAGCGAGTCCCGATGCCTTTTATCGGGACGACGAGGAACCTGCTTTTTGTTTTTTTCTAATCACTCGCCACTAACCACTGCCTTTAAGCCTTTGCCTGCTCGCCACTCGCCACTCACTCGGCGCGCAGCGCTTGGATCACATCCACGCGCGCGGCCCGTGCCGCTGGCAGCGTCGAAGCAACGATCGCTGCTGTGAGCAGTACGAATGCAGAGAGAACTACAGGCAAAACACCCGGCATCTGCACTCCTAGAACATATCTCGCGGCTAAACGCGCAGCGACGAAGCCGAGCGCCCCTCCCGCCAGAATGCCGGCGAGTGCCATCACTGCGCCCTCCCTGACCACGCCTCCGAGGATTTGCCGCGGCTCCGATCCAAGTGCCAGCCGGATGCCGAATTCCCGCGTCCGCGCGCTTACAGAAAACGCCAGCACAGCCGCAACGCCAACGACCGCAATCAAAAGCGCGACGCCCGCAAAAACGCCAAACACCAGCGAGTTCAAGCGGTCCGGGCTGAGCACTTCGGCGCGGATATCCTGAAGCGTAGCCGCGTGTTCAATCGGTTGTTCGGCAGACATCTCGCGAATCGTGCGCGTCACGGGTATGACCAGCGAATACGGATTTGCGCTCGTATGGATGAAGAGGTGCCCCCCAAACATCGGACCGTCATCGAAGACGCTGTAAATCGTGGCCGTGGCTTCAGGTGCCACGTGTTCGTCGTCAATATCCGCCGCGATGCCAATGATGCGATGCGGCGACATAAAACGCGCTGTCTCTTCCTTGGTTCCCGAAAGGAACTGCAGCACAGGATCCGTCCAATAGACGTGCCTGTTCAGTGCATCCTCATTCGGAAACATCCGCTGCGCCAGCGTCTCGCTCACAATCACCACCGGCTCCTTGTCTCTTCCGTCGAGCTCATTGAAGTCGCGGCCCTCGATGATCGGAACGCCCAGCGCGCCGAAAAATCCTGGAGAAATCGTCCGAGGCTCCGCGCGAGGATCTTCCTGGCCCGCAACATGCACATGTCCATCCGCGGAAAATTGCAGGCCCGGCCCGAAAACGCTCGCATCGCGCCACGGAGCAACGTCGCCATACGCCGTTTTCACCACGCCCGGCAACGCCTCCACACGCCGCATCGCCTCTCTGTAAAAATCGACCACCTGCTCCGGCGTCTTCCCATACGACATCGCGGGAACGTCAATCGCCAGCACGTGCTGCGTGTCCATGCCCGTTTGCGTCCTTTGCAGCGCAATCAGCGTGGTGATCAACATGCTCGCGCCGGCCAGCAGCACAAACGACGCCGCGATCTGCGTCACCGCGAAGATCCTCTGATGGCGTTTCGTGCTCCTGGTGATCCGCACCCCGCCGCTCGACAGGTTGAATCCGCTGGAACTTTCGGCCGACGGCAAGCGCGGCACAAACGCCAAAATCACCGCCGCGACAATCGCGAGCCCGGCTCCCACCCACAGCATGCTCGAATCCACCTTCAAATCGAGCGCGCGGACGCTGAATCGCGAAGCATACCGAGCCAGAATGCTCACCATCGGTTGCGCGCTGATCACACCAAGCGCCGCGCCAGCGCCGCAGAGCAAAAGACTTTCCGCCAGCAACATTCGCCGCAACGCGCCAGTGCCGGCGCCGAGCGCCGCGCGGATCGTCAACTCGCCTTCGCGTCGCACCGTGCGCGCCAGAATCAAATTCACCACATTCGAGCACGCGATAATGAACACGAGCGCGGAAGCCGCCAGCAACACCAGCAGAACCGTCCGCGCTCCCGACGTGATCTGGTCCCGAAGCATCTTGACGCTGATGCCGAACCGGTCGTTCGCGGGATACGCTTCCTTATGGTCCTTCTGCATGTTCGCGTAGACCGTGCTCAACTCGCTCCGCGCTTGCTCAAGACTAACGCCTGGCGCGAGCCGCCCGAACAGCTCCGTCATCCGATGGACTCGCCCGGTGACCATCGTTGCCGAAAGATGATGCGGGCTGGTCACGATGTTGGCGATAATTTCCGTATCCGCCGGATAGGGAATCGAAGGCTCAAGAACGCCAATGACCGTCGCGACCCTGTCGCCAATACTCCCCAGGCGCACCGTCTTGCCGATCACAGAGGGGTCTCGATGAAATGCCGTGCTCCAAAAGCCGTACGTCAATACGACGACGCCGGCCGCCTTGGGCCCGTCGTCTCCCGGCCCAATCAGCCTGCCAAGCGCCGGACGCAGCCCCACCACATTGAAGTAGTTTCCGCCGACCACTCCCGCCTGCACTTCGCGCGGCTGGCCCAGGCCGATCATCGTAAATCCGATGGTCGAGAAGTCGCCGAATTTCGCGATGGAGTGAGTGCCGGCCTTAAGGTCGTTGATTTCCGGCACCGACCACGTCGTGTCCTTCTCGTCCAGACCCATCGCGCTCTGCTGGATGTAAATCAGGCGGTTCTCGCCGCGATTCACCAGCGGCTTCAGCAACACTCCGCGCACCAGCGTAAAAATCGCCGCATTCGCTCCGATACCCAGCGCCAGCGTAACAATGACCGTCAGCGCAAGCCCCGGCGACCGCCTCAATGAGTGAAACGCAATTTTCAGATCCCGAAGAAATCCCACGGCGCACCCCCATTCTTGCCCAAGAGTCTACCACGCCCCGTTCCAACGTTGTCCCGGGACCTGCTCTTGCTTTTCGCCGTGTGAGGCTTGCCCGCCGTGGCGGGGACCTGCTGTTACCTTTCATCCGCGCGCCCCAATTATTTAATGTGTCATCCCGAACCGACCGTCTTTTGGTCGTGTGAGGGACCTGCTGTTCGTTTTTCTCGCCACTCATTTATTCTGAGCGGAGTCGAAGGGCCACCGCCTTTACTTGTCATCCCGCCTGCCCGCAGCTTGCTCGCCGTGGCGAGCGTCGCGGTTTTCCGCGACACCTCCGCGCGTCTCAGCCCAGAAGAAAACTGGCCAATCGGCTTGCAAGTTTTCTGGGCGTGCGCGTCCAACACTCCCAGACCACGAGAACACTCCAGCCCGTTTTCCTAAGCTCTCGCAGCCTTTGGCGGTCCCGTTCCACGTTACCTCGACGTTTTTCGCGCCAGAATGCCGCGTTCGTGGCCGGGGTCACCATGCCGTAGTGGCACCGGTGCATGTGCCAGAAGCAACCGTGCACAAAGATTACTTTTCGTTCTCGAGGGATCACCACGTCTGGCTTTCCGGGCAGCGTCTTTCGGTGAAGGCTGTAGTGAAAACCCAATTGGCGCAGGAGCGCCCGCACGGCAAGTTCGGGACTGGTGTGCTTGCTTCGAATCGCAGCCATGCAGCGGCTGCGCTGCTCGCGGGTAAGGACATCCGTCACGCCAAACGCCTCCTGACCAGGCCGACGAACTCCTCTACTTCGAGGAGCTTCATGTCGGAGCGCGGGTACCGCTTGTGAAAGTCGATCGGCACGATTAACTGCACCCCCGCATCGATGTCATCCCGAACCGGCCGCAGTTCGGCCGTGTGAGGGATCTGCTGTTAGGGGTTTGTTATTCCGGTCTGGCCTCCAACTTTTTGGCCCGACTTCGGAAACCACTCAGTCGCGAGGTCATCCCACCGAGGATTGTCATGCTCGATCAGACAAAGTCTTTTCTCCCAACGCCACGCCTTGATTTCCTTCTCTCTCGCGATCGCCATGCGAATGTCGCCGAACGTCTCGTAACGCACCAAGCGAAAAATCCTATAGCGCCTCGTGAATCCGAGGATAAGTCCGGACCGGTGTTGCGCGATGCGCCGCTCAAGGTTGTTGGTGACGCCTGTGTACAGGTTTCGCGAGCGGCTTGCGAGAATGTAAACGTAGTAGGTGCGGCTCATAGCATGAAATCAAACCACCATCTTCGCAAAACAAAAGCAGATCCCTCACCGCCATTCGCAAAGACCGCGACTGGGTTCGGGATGACAACTCAACGTCACCGGCTCTGCGCCTAATTAATTCGAGAGCGGCCTTCGCCGATCACGTATTCGGAGAACAGTAGAGTGGCGCGCGCAGGGAGTTCATGCGGATCAAAGGCCCGCCATCCGCGTTTGCTCTCCCGTTTAATTTCTCCAATAAATTGCGCAATCGATCTCCGGTGGATATCGTTAGGTGCGGTTTGCGTCAAATCGATTCCGGCGAGCTCATGAAAACAGTGATCGTCCGACGTGGCAGATCCCTTCGTAAAGAGAAAACAATCAGGGACACGGATTTGGCCCGCTATAAACAAGCACTTCTCCAAGAAGAATTGCCGCAAGGTCTCCTCAACCGATTCAGGGCCGAGTTTTTGGGGGTTCGAAAACACAACACTGCTCGACTTCTTGTAGTTACCGGCATCACGGTATAGATAATTGAACTTAACGTTTGGCATTGAGCTATTCCCCTCGCAAGAATACTTTTTCGTTGTGATAAACGAGAAAATTTGTTTCTGGGATGAAACGGGAAGGTGGACGAACGGAGCAGCCATCGTATCGTTCCAAGAATCCTTGGGCTGCTTTATCGGCTTTAATGCTCCTTATTCGAGGTGAAATCTTCACTCTAAAGTTGGGAGTGACTGTCAGTAAGCCGCAGTCAAAAGCGCGATCATGAATCGCGTTGAGGCAAAAGCCGTTCCTTGGATTAGCTCGGTTTTTCGCATCGACGGACCACGGTACTATATGACTCGCATTCAGCAGTTGTGGAATTGATAGCCCAGTGATGCAGCAGCGCGTCTCGTATGCGGCTAAAACTGCTGCGCGGAAGAACCCCTGATTCACGCGGGCACGAATCATCGCGACACGAGTCTTTCCCTCCGGGAAACTAGTTGTCTCAGCGACCGACGGGAACCCGCCTGCAAACTTGCTGAGTAGCCGCTCACTCTCGAAAGCCAATTTTCCCCAGTCAGCGCTAAATTCATCCCAAATTTCACGGTCCGCTTCCGCACCGTGAGCTGCACCTGAGATGTTTCGTTTCTTAAGAGATGGGTCAAGTCGGGCGAGGTTTGCAAGTTTCCATGACAGCGCGGACGGGCTACGACCGATTGCCTTTGCTAGCTCGATAATTAACGGATTACGGTTGTGGATTCTGCCAAAGGGTATCTTGCAGTACAGATTGAAGGCGACGATTAGTTCTTCCCGAGTCCAATTACGTCGAGCCATTCGAGCACAGTCACGCGCCTATTCCAGCAAACAAATCAATAAACGTGAAAGGAAGGTCGCCAGATGTGCGATTGTTCCTGATTTGCTCAAACGGGAGCGGTAACGTTTGTGGCGTAACGGAAGAAGCTCTGTGAAGTACAGACAGTACGAATTCCTGTTGCGACATCTGTTCCTGTTGGTGCTGGCTGTCTATCCACTCTTGGAGGTGCTGCGGAACATTCCGAACCAGAAGGTCCTTCGTCATCCATCCCCCAGTGTCGCGAAGTGCTGGCGAGATGATAGCACTTTTTCCCTACCGGGCAAGACGTTTTCGCTTTTTTGTCGCCCGCGATTTAAAACAGTAACCAGCAGGCGTCACTGCGGGCAGGTGAACTAAAACAAAAAGCCCGCCGAGAAATCGACGGGCTTTTGTTTGTCTGTAAGCTCTTAAAGGCAGTGACTAGTGGTCAGTGGCCCGTTCGCCAATTCACTCAGGACAAGCGAGTGGCTAGTCAAACGCTCTTTGCAGTCGGATAAAACCAGTCAGAACCCGTTCACCCTGAAAAACTGCCAGTGGCAGTTTCGAAGGGTCGTTCTTTGAGAATCCGAGTCACCCGAATTCCCATGAGGTGTCACGGGAACCGGGCTTGCCCGCCGAGGCGGGCAGGCTCTAAGCAACTCGCCCTTCATTCGAAGAGGAGTTACAGAGAGCTGGGCAGCCGGGACCTGCGTACAAAACAGGTTGTGCTGCCGTATTCTTTAGAAAGGAGGTGATCCAGCCGCAGGTTCTCCTACGGCTACCTTGTTACGACTTCACCCCAATCATGAGCCATACCTTGAGCGCCTGCCTCCTTGCGGTTAGCTTGGCGATTTCTAGTACAGCCCACTTTCGTGATGTGACGGGCGGTGTGTACAAGGCCCGGGAACGTATTCACGGCGCCGTTCTGATGCGCCATTACTAGCGATTCCGGCTTCATGCAGTCGAGTTGCA
>Ga0134128_10001138_pt1 | contig 35323 bp, 35 predicted proteins | sample KB31754_FD_96462 | JGI IMG/M metagenome (GOLD analysis project Ga0134128, IMG submission 96462) | Terrestrial soil microbial communities with excess Nitrogen fertilizer from Kellogg Biological Station, Michigan, USA - KB3-175-4 | ecosystem: Environmental > Terrestrial > Soil > Unclassified ...
ACGGACGGTCTGCCGCCGAAGTAATCGCCAATGGCACCACTTTCGCTGAAGCAATGGGCCGTGAAGGCATTTTGTGCTGCGGCAAACACTTCCCCGGATATTCGGCTGCAAAAGTCGACCCGCACCACAGCCTACCGACTGTGCAAAAGACTCGTGAAGAAATGATGGAAGTGGAGTGGGTGCCGTTTGCCGCCTGCGCACCGAAGCTTGATTTGATGATGATCGGACACGTCTCCTATCCCAAGATTGACGCTTCCGGATTGCCCGCCACACTCTCACCGTATATGGTGCACGAAATCGTGCGCGATCAATTGAAGTTCAAAGGCTGCACAGTCACCGATGATATGGACATGGGAGCCATCGCCAATGCGTATGGCAGCGCCGATGCCGCGGCGCGCGCGCTGGCAGCGGGCAACGATATTATGCTCGTGTGCCACAACATGAAGGGCGTACCCGAAATCGCCGCGGCGCTGAAGACAGTGCCGCGCGAAATACAAGAAGAATCCTTCGCTCGCATCGAAGCGCTGCGGAAGAGGTTGGCTGCGCCGACGCCATTCTCGATGGACGCGTTTAAAAAGCTGGACGAGCAGGTTGCTGAGCTTCGCGTTGCGACCTTAGGCAAAGAAGCCAAACCAGTCGCCGCCGGCCGACCCTAGACCATGCATGATACCGGCGGGCTTTAGCCCGCTGGTTTGGGAACATCCTGACGCGCAACACGACATAGTCGATGGTGATCCAGCTTCTCATCGACAGCAGGACACGACCATGCATGACGGCAGAACCGAACGTCTAATAGGACTGGGAATGACGGCGTATCGCGATCATCTCTACGATGCAGCCAGCGAAAGGCTGGAAAAGGCTTTGGAGTGGGATCCCCAAGATTGGAACGCGCGGCTGTTCCTCGGCATGTCTTGTCTCAAAGGCGCCGATTACGACCATGCGCGAACCGCATTCTTGTACATGTACAAGAACTGCCCTAATCACGACCTGCGGGATAAGGCGTGGGAAGCGCTCGAACTGATTAAGATCCGGGAGTCGCGAGGTTCGTAATAGAACAGCGGGCTCACGCCCGCCGTTACAGATCGTTTAAGCCGTTACAGGCTCTAATAGGACTCACGCGCCTTACGGCGGTGCCACCAGTCTTTGAGGGCATGAAATCCGACGTGCGTACCGGCTCCAGTTGCGGCCCCGGCTGCCATTCCAGAACCTAATATGATTCCGCCCAGACCGCCGGTTAATGCACCGACGCCGGCGACCGCTGCGTATTTTTTCAGCTTCGGGTGAGCGGACTGCGCCGAAGCGGGATTTACTGTTCCAGCACCAACCACAAGGCACATGGCTAGTGCCACTGCTAACTTGTTCATTGATTAAGCCTCTCCTGCTCGCCGGCACATTATCGGCCGGCGCCTATTGCTGACGCCGGGCAGCCAATTGCGTTCCGCTAGCCGGCCACGTACAATCTGCGGAAATGAGTTCTAGCGATCAAAGCCATGTGGTTTTATATTTAATCCGTCACGGTGAGACGGAGTGGGCGTTGGCAAAACGTCACACCGGCAGGACAAATTTGCCATTGACGGAGCGCGGCAAGCAACAAGCGGAAAAGCTGCAAAACGCATTGAAGGATATTAAATTCAGTGCCGTTTTTACCAGCCCGCTAATACGTGCCGCAGATACTGCCCGTATAGCCGGCTTTCCGGATGCCACCAAATGCGATCACTTAATGGAACTCGATTATGGGAAGTATGAAGGACTGACGATGGCGCAGATCCGAGAAGCTGTTCCCAATTGGACAGTGTGGACTCATCCGTGTCTTGGGGGAGAGACATTGGAACACGCGGCGCAACGCGTCAGACGAGCGATCGCCCTGGCATCAAAGTACGAGGGCAATGTTCTTCTGTTCGCGCACGGGCACATTCTGCGCATACTGACGGCAACGTGGCTCAATCAACCACCGTCGGAAGGCAAAAACTTCATGCTCGATACGACGACAGTTTCCATCCTGTCGCACGAGCGTGAAGTGCCGGCCATCAAGCAGTGGAACGCCCCGGTCTGGGCACCGTAGCGGCGGGCGAAAGCCCGCTTTGGTTCTCTACAAAATACGGCGGATATTTTCGGCCGGTCGAGCAAGCACGGCCATGTTGCCTTTCTCGACAATCGGTCGCTGAAGCAAGTCGGGATATTGAGCCATCAGCTTGATCAGCTCATCATCCGAATGTTTGGGATTGCCGAGATCCAATTGCCTATATATATCTTCTTTGGTGCGCAATAAATCGCGCGGAGTTACTCTCATCTTCTGAATCAGCTCGCGCAATTTCTGCTCGCCAATCGGCTCGACGTAATAGTCGATCTTGTCATAGTCGGCGCCGCTCTCACGCAGAATCTTATCGACTTCGCGACACGTGGAGCAGGTAGGCTTTTGATAAACGGTCATCTTGTCGGACATGATTAATCTCACTTATTTTTGTTTTGCTGCAAAAATGCCACCACGGCATCCGTAAACTCTTCGTTGGAATCTCCAGCCAGGGTATGTCCGGCGCCCCCGACCTCGGTGAACGACGCCTGAGGGACTTCCTCAAGAAAGTGTTGAATAATTTCCGGGCTGACGATATCGCTATTGGCACCACGCACCAAAAGCAGTGGCACACTGATGGTCTTGGCTGCCGATAACAATCGTTGTTCGTCGCGCACTTCCTGGATCAAAGGACTATTGATAAAAGCCGGGTCCCAGTGCCAGTAATATCGCTGGTCGGACGCCTTGCGCAAGTTCTTCTCCAGTCCGCTTAGCACGGAAGGCCGCTTGCGATGGTGCAGGTACGCGGCCACCGCATCTGCGGCCTCTTCCAGCGAGGCAAAGCCATCCCGGTGCGCGAGAAGGAATTCTTCAATGCGCGCTGCACCGGCGTGGTCGATTCTGGTGGCAATGTCAACGAGAACCATGCTGGCGATCTGATGCTGTCCCATGGTGCCTGCATACAGAATGCTGATGATCCCACCTAGCGAGGCGCCAATCAACGTCGGTTTGTCGCCAACTTGGGCAACGACATTGTTCAAATCAGCGACGTACCGTTGGAGCGTATACGCCGTGCCGCGCGCCCAGTCGCTATCGCCGTGCCCTCTCAAGTCGAGCGCCACGGCATAGTAGCCTAGTTTAGACACTCTTTCAGCCGTGCGCTTCCATGAGTGTCGAGTTTGAGCCCCGCCGTGCAAGAGGATTACAGGGGGTTGTCCTGGTTCGCCCCACGTGTCCGCGCGCAGTGTCAACCCATCATCAGTCACAAACTTTCTGGGAGTGCTCGTCGCGCCGGATGCCATTAGGGTTGAGCTCGTCGTATCTATAGCCATCCGGATATTTTATACCGTTGGGCTAGAGCTTACCTTCTCAACAGCTACCGAGAAAATCCTTTAACATTTGAATGTGCTTGCGATCGTCCATAGCGATTTGCTCGATGATGGCTTGCAGTTCAGGATTGGGCTGGCTATCCCTAATGTACAGGTCGTAAGCCTGAAGCGCTTTAGATTTCTCGTATACCAGAGTCACGACATCAAACTGCAGATCGCTGATCGGGTAATAGCCCAGGCCTTTTTGCGCAATCGGCTTACCGTCTCTAGTTTCTTTCTGTTGCGGCAAATCCGGACCTCCGCCATTGCCGATACGATTTTTTTCGCGGATATCCGCAGCGTCTTTTGGAATCCGTTTGTTTTGCCACATATTCGACCTCTTCAATGCGAAGTGCACGACCGAACAGACGCAACACGGATGCGTCGGTTTCGTAGGCGCCATCGAACAGCCCCTTCGTGCAGCGAACCCGAGCATCGGAACGCACATGCCACGGCTGCTGCCATCTGCGGAACCGACTTACACCTCGTGCGTGGAACCCTGTCGGGAATGAAAAAAGGCACCATTCTTGGGCACGAAGGCGTAGGCATAGTGGAAGAGATCGGTCCGCAAGTAAAAGAGATCAAAGTAGGAGATCGTGTGGTTGTTTGCTCGACCATCGCCTGCGGCCGATGTCTCTACTGCCAATCCGGCGAGTACTCGTCTTGCGACAATGCGAATCCCAACGGTGCGGAAGCAGGCACAGCTTTTTTCGGCGGCCCCGCCACCGCAGGCAGTTACAACGGACTCCAGGCAGAACGAGCACGTATACCCTACGCCGACACCACACTGGTCAGGCTTCCCGATGGCATTAAAGATGAAGACGCAATATTGATTTCGGACATTTTCCCTACAGGCTATATGGGCGCCGAGATTGCCGACGTCCGCGGAGGAGACATCGTCGCCGTATTCGGCTGCGGCCCAGTCGGGCAAATGGCAATCGCCAGTGCCAAGTTTCTGGGAGCTTCCAAAGTAATTGCCGTAGACTGCCTGCCGGATCGACTGGACATGGCACGCTCTCAGGGAGCGGTCGTGGTGAATTATGACGAGGAAGATCCGGTGAAAGCGCTAAAGGATTTGAGCAACGGATTCGGGCCCGATGCCTGCATCGACGCCGTCGGTGTAGATGCGCAGCGGCCGCACCACGGACCAGCGAAAAAAGGCTCGCTCTTGCATACCGTCGAATACATGATGGAGCAACATGCAGTTGCACCATGGACGGTGCCGGTCGGAAGCCAGTGGCGACAAGGAGACGCGCCTTCCCAGGTTCTAATCTGGTGCCTGGAGTCGGTTCGTAAGAGCGGCGTGATTTCCGTGATTGGCGTTTATCCAGCGACCGCCAAGTTTTTCCCGATTGGCATGGCCATGCAAAAGTCATTGACAATGCGCACCGCGAATTGCAGTCACCGCAAGTACATACCAAAAGTCATTCAGCTTATGGAGGAATCAAATTTCCGGCCGTCGACGATTCTCACCAAGATGCAACCTATCAATGAGGCCGTAGATTCATACAAACACTTTGACAAGCGCGAACCGGGTTGGCTAAAAGTAGAAATATTGCCCCAAGACTGGCATGGTGCAACAGAGGAAAAATCCAAAAAACCGGCGACAATTCGTTAATTTGTCGGCGCAGCACGCGCAACAAGCCGAATTGCCGCATAAAAACGTTGTAAGTAGATCTATTATTGAGCAATTGACTGTAGGGGCGGCATTGATGTCGCCCCTCGATAAATAAGCACCCCAGGCAACCATGACGATAAAGATATTCATAGTTGAAGACGACAGAGTCACGCGCGAGGGCGTGAAAGCACTGTTGAAGCAAGTTAAGGACTTCGACGTGGTCGGCGATTCGGCCGACGGAACTCGCGCAGCACAGGAAGTACTGAGGGCGCAGCCCGACGTGATGATCACTGACATCGGACTGCCGGGTATAAACGGCATCGAAGTAGCGCGCGTGGTGAAAGAAAATGCGCCAAAAATCAAAGTGCTGATGTTTACGTCGCACGACGATGAAGGCGACATGTTCGATGCATTTGGTGCAGGGGCCGACGGCTATATTGTCAAACAAGCATTTGCGCTCGGGCGGCTGCAACTCGCGGTGAGCAGCTTGATGGAAGGACACTGCTGGTTGGACCCGCTAATTGCAAAACGCGTGCTGAAATTCGCCGTGCGGGGCAGAATGCCTACGCCGACAGTGGTGGCAAACGCAGCGCACCCGCTGACGCTGGAAGAGCAGGAGGTGCTCACCGAGGCGGAGTGCAGTGACGGTGTTTGCTCCGTAGATGCGGATTTTCTTCGCCGCCTGCATAGATTTGCCCCCAACAGGTAGTCAAGCAAATGAGCTTAAAGGACCAGATTTCAGCAGATCTCAAAGAGGCGATGAAGGCGCGCGATCAACTGCGCATCGACACGTTGCGCGCTGCGCTCTCGGCGTTCTCCTACAAGAAGGTGGAGACGGGCAAAGACCTCAGCGCGGAAGAAGAGATTGCAGTCCTGTCCAAACAAGTTAAGCAACGCAATGACTCGATTGCCGAGTTTACTAAGGGCGGGCGCCCGGAGCTGGCAGAAAAGGAAGCTCGCGAACGAGACATCCTGGCGAAGTACCTGCCGGCCCAAAAATCCGAGGACGAAGTGCGAGAGCTTGTGCGCCAGATCATTGGTGGTATGCCTGCGGAAACACGCAATCAAGGTGCCGTTATGAAGGCTGTCATGCCGCAGTTGAAAGGACAGGCTGATGGAAATCTTATCCGGCAAATCGTCGCAGAAGAGCTCAAATAACTCGCCGGGTGGATGTTTCCACCGAATATACGCATCTGATTCTGTTATATTGCCTCCACCGATCGGAGACTATCGACGACTTCGTGCTTGAAAACGACCATCCGGGCTAAGGTTTAAGGAGATTGATATGACCATTCGTACACGGCAAATCGCCACCCTGTCGGCAATGCTTGCGACGAGCATTGCGTTTTCTTCGATGGCGAGCGTGAAGGGCGCGCTGCCTGCTTCCCCCAGCCTCAAATTCGTGCCGATTTCCGCGCAGGAAATGAAGAAGGAAACCGAGATAGTTCTCAACAACGCCCGCGTCGCCGGCAGAATCAACGAGACCGACGTCAAGAAATTGGGTGAACGTCTCAATCGCGCGGAGGAGCTTTCTGATGTCGAGCAAATTTGGGCAGACATCGAAGCCAAAGCTCAGGTCGCAAGAGACAGACACGCTTCACTCGACAGCATGCTGTCGCAATTCCTCTCCAAATTGAACAACCTCCAGAGCAAGGGAATCGTTCCCAAGGAAGGCGGCACGTTCTATCGCGATCGCATCGCCGGAATCGAGCGGATCAAAAAAGAACTCAATCACGAAGACAACAACTTTTATAGTTTCTGGAACTTCGTTGTCTGCGCCGTCGATTTCTCGAGCGTTCAGGACCGCCTCGTAAGAGCGCTCTGCGAAGGTCATCCCGAAATCGAATCACTCGATCAACTCGTTTTGCGCACCGACAACTATGTCGCCCAAAACGACGTTACCGCTCGCATGCTCACAACCTACAAGAGCTTCGAAGTCGAGCCGGACAACCTGCAGAACGCGAAAAACGTCTTCTACACAACTCTCAAGGACAGAGCGTTCAGCAAGATGCAAACACCGGAAGTACACGACCAGGTGGTGAGGCATCTCAAGGATCTGCATTACGAAGCATCCAATCAGCTGCCTTCCGAAGGCGACATCGACAAAGCTATTATCGAAGTAAAACGCTTGATGGACAGCGGCGCCGACAACGGACATTTAAATGCCTTTGACGATGTCCGCATCCAACACGAATTGGAACTCGTGAAGAAGGTCAAGCAGGCATATCCCGGACCGAATCCGGGAATCGGCCCCATCGAAAAAGAATTGCGCATGGAAGAAGTGCGTTTTATGTCATTAGACCTTCGCTTCCTGCAAGATAACCTCGGACGCATGTTGCGCCATGACGGCGAAAGCGGCGAAGGTCGTGAGCAAATGCTGCGCGCTATGCGCCGCATGGATCTCGCCCATTTTTCGCACCGCATAACCGATGAGGACGTGAAGAGTCTCACCAACGACATCACGTACGCCATCAAGCATGCCATCAACGATAAAGATCTGGCGGAGCGTGGACGCGGCATCGAAATGAAGATGGATATGATGATCTCCGATTTCTCGATGACGCCTGCTCGCACCGAAGCGCGTTACAAGTATGTTTCCCAATTGGTCAGCCAACTGAAAGGGCAGCGTGATGCTGTAAGTCCGGAGCTGGATCGTTTGGGCAGACTGACTGACACAGTCAATCACATGCAAGAGGGTCCGCAAAAGTACGGCGCCAGCATCGTTGCATCCGCCGAGCTCGAAATCTTCCGCAAGCGCGTGCAAGAGCTGCTTCAAGCACAGGGCGTCTAAAGTCGTCCGATGATGGTTAATAAACGTAAGGGCGGCGCATTGCGTCGTCCTTATGTTCAGTGTTGCTGATGGTGAGTTTGCGCCGCATGCCTTGAGTCGAGAAAATTTTGCAGCGCGATCGACGCTGAATAGATGGCAATAAACGCGAGCATAAAATACAGCACGTTGATAAATTGCTGCTTGCCTTTTTGCCGTTGCAGCGATAGCGTAATCGTCCCGACGCCTACGCCCGAAGCAACTTTAGCCAGATCGGCACCGAAGAGTTCGACAGTTTGATAGCGATCATCCGGTTTCTTTTCCAGTGCTTTAAGCACGACCTTTTGCAGATCGGCAGGAACATTCAAGTTAGGATCCATAGGCGGCGGCTGATCGTTGATGTGCATGTAGATGGTGTCGACCAGCGTTTTGCCTAGAAACGGAGGAGCACCGGTAAGCGCCATGTACAGTGCAACACCAAGAGAGTAAATATCCGATCGCGCGTCGACTTCCCCGCCCCGAGCCTGCTCCGGACTCATATATAAAGGACTACCCACCAGCACGCCCGTGGCAGTCAATCCTTCGGTGCGAGAATACTCATCACCAGTTAGAAATTTGGCGATGCCAAAATCCACGAGGCGAGCCTCAGTGGCTTCACCTCTGCGGGACAGCATAATATTGTCCGGCTTCAAGTCACGATGGATGACGTTGTGCTTGTGAGCATGGTTGAGCGCGCTGGAAATTTGCTGGAAAATAGACGTCGCTTCGGCGACGTTCAACGGGCCGTCTCTTCTTATTTTCCGCTCCAAACTGATACCGTCAATCCACTCCATGACGAGGTATGGCGTTTCATTGACCATTCCAAAATCTTGAACCCGACATATTAGCGGATGATTGAGAGTGCTGGCCGCTTTCGCTTCCATGATGAATCGTTGTTTCGAAAGCTCGTTCTCGGCGAATTCATGACGCAGCATCTTCAAAGCATAGTAAGCAGAGGTGTACTTGTTCTGTACTTTAAAAATGGCGCCCATGCCACCCTGGCTGACTTTGCCCAGCAAAGCGTATTGTTCCGGAATGCTCTGGATAAGAGCTTCGGTTTCCTTATCTGTGAGCTGAGGCTTGCCGGTTACGTCCGGTCGCACGTCTGGCGATTGCAATTAGACCGCCTTTCTACTTCGCTGGAGAATCCGATGGTGCCTGGGTTTCCGTTTTTGGTGCAATCGGCATATTTGTTGATGTCGGTGACGACGCTGAATCGTTTGCCGGATTGGGCTTGGTACCATCGGGTGTTCCATAAAGCTGCTGGCGAAGCTCCACCTCGGAAGGAAGCGGCTCGGCGCCGAACAAGTGCGCCTTGCTCAGCTGTTCTTGATCGGCCGTCGGTGATTCCGGTTTTGGCTGTTCGAGAAACTTCGCTGGCGCCATTGCCGATGGAGGAAGCTCGTCCGCGGAAGCCGAGCCTGAATTCCCAATCGGCGAGGTACTGATAGGCTCGCTTGCGTGCGCGAGATTTACAACCGCAGGCTCAGTCGATGGTGGCACCGTGCCGGTACTTGCTGTCGTCGTGGGTGGAATTTCATTGTATGCACCAGCGACAGAAGGCGGAGCGGACGAACCACTGGGTTCTCCCAATCTCTGAAGCACCTTGCCATAAACTTCCATACTGACACTCAATTCTTCGCGCGGCAAACTCGGATACCGATCGAAGAGAGCCACCTCGCGCTGAAGCGCATTTTTGGCGGCCGGATAGTCACGTTTCTCAATGAACAAGCCGGAAAGATCTCGCTGTGCCGCCAACAGTGCTTTGGGCTCGAGCTTTTTCGATGCCTGGGTGAGTGCCACGACAGTCTTCTGATAAGAAATGGCATCGTCCAGTTTGTGTTCTTGCTTGGTGATTTTGCTCAAGTGCGCAAGCACTGGCAAGCTGTTGGCGCTGCCGGGACCGTCCCTGTGGCTGATCAGGGACAGAACATATTTATAAGCCATCTCCGCATACGCCCACTGCTGCTTGGTTTCGAATTGAGCGCCCCGGACGGCGTAGTCATTAATCGCTTTGGTCTGCTCGGCGATTGCCTTCTGCGCTTCGAGTCCGGCTTCGTAACTCTGGCGGACAAAGGCACCATGCCCCAAGCTGCCGGCAAGTCCTGCGCCAAGACCGGCCGAAAATGCCCTGACCCCACCCGATTCGAGCATGCCCTGCGCTACGACCGGCGGAGTCACAAGACAAGCCACAGTAAGCGCCACAAGCAGTCGCATATCCAACCCCGTAGTGAGCCGTCGACCTAATCCGACTATGCCCATTTCATAATTGTGGGTAACTTTAATACAGCAAACCAGCCAGTTAATGTTTAATATTTGGCGTCGAAAGTGATTTGTTCAGTCTAGATCAAACTTCTTGAACAATCCGTGTTTGCTGCCTCCCATCCCCTTCGTCGCCATAATGGTCAAGGCCGCGACTCCGGCAACTGCACCAACTATGATCGCAGCTTCGGCGGCTTTTTTAAGCACGGGATGCCCGTTATTCATTTTAGGTAGCTGTGGTTGCTGTTGCATTTGTGAGGTCGAGGTATAGCCGCGCTGATAACTTGCAGGTGGTGGCACCGAAGCTTGCGCGGTATCAACGCCACCGCCGCCGACAGCCATGTTAAGGCGGCTGATTCGATCGCCGAACGATCCATTATGGTTACCGTCAGCCGAGAAAACGGTATCCTCCAGCGTGTTCAAACGCGAGGCAATCGATTGACCCTTGTGCGTTGTGCCGAACACCTGCGTCTCCAACTGGGACACGGTGGGTTCCAACCCAGTTGCAACGCCATTATTAGCAGGCGGCAAGGGCTGGCGATCAACATACGGTTGGCGGCTGGCGCGATCTGCAATTGGTTGCTGGACGCCTTGATCTACTGTCGGATGCTGGGCCGGGCTGTCCATTTTAGGTTGCTGCGGCGGCATCACTAGTGCCAGAGCATTTACTCTTTGCTCTTCCGTACCGGTACGCTTCTGTCCGAAAACCATGGTTTCAAGACGATCCAGGCGGTCGGTTGTGCTTTCGTTGGAAAACGGATGATCGAAAAAATGTGTTTCTAGTTGGGCCACCTTCGCATCTATGCTGTCGTTATCGGACAGCACGGCGGCCGGTGTGGCTGCATATACTTGCGGCTGATTGCCGAGAGCGAACAGGCAGGACAGCGAAATCGATGTGGCCACAACAACCGCCTTTCGTAAGGAGGATGTTTTGATGAGAAACGGCATATTGCTCCGAAGACACACGCAGCGACAGACGCATGAATTCGTCCACGGACACTACGCGCGAGAAATAGGTGTCATCAAAAGATTATCAGGTCATGTGTAAGTTGCGTGGAGTGCCGCGCGCGTGCCAGAGCTTGGTGAAGGTTGTGTTACAGTCCTTCCTGAGCCCGCTACACTTGTTTGATGTAAGATGACCATATACCGACAACAAGTGGTGACTGAGGAGTTCGCCGATGCATAGACTGTCCAGTGTATTGATTGCTGTTTCCTTGCTTGCATGGCTGTCATCTTTCATGTCTGCTGCAACCGCCCAATCAACAGGGGCAAAGACAGCGGCGGCCAAAAGGGTCGAACGCGCGCTCTTCGCCGCTGGGTGTTTCTGGAAGACGCAATACATCTTCAGCAAGGTGCCGGGCGTGATTCACACGGAAGTTGGTTATACCGGTGGTACCACAAAAAACCCGAGCTATGAGCAAGTTTGCTCGCATCAAACGGGACATGCTGAAACCACCGAAGTGGAATTCGACCCATCGAAAGTAAGCTATCAAACATTGCTGAAAGTCTTTTTCGAGCACCACGATCCAACCACACTTAATCGGCAAGGACCAGACGTGGGCACCAACTACCGCTCTGCAATCTTTTGCACAACGCCCGAGCAGAAGAAGCTTGCAATGGAATACAAAGAGCAGCTCGAGAAACAACACAAGTTCCCCGGGCCGATAACCACCGTGATTCAAGACGCGGGTGCGTTTTATCCAGCCGAAGATTATCATCAAGATTATTTTGTTAAACACGGAGAAGTCTGCAACTAGACTTGGAGCGGAGCCTCCAGCCGGCTGGTTCTAGCTCAATTGTCTCCTGAACTGCTTCAGCGAGAAGCAAAACAATGCCAGCGCAAACATAAACAGCGCCAGCAAATCCGGCCATAAGGCACCAAATCCGGCGCCCTTGATCATTAGCGAGCGCGCAATGACTGTGAAATAGCGCAGCGGATCCAGCGTCCCAATGTCTTGAAGCAACTTCGGCATTGTTTCAAACGGAACCACGGCACCGGAGAGCTGCATCACTGGTACGTTCACGAAAAACGATACCAGGTGGGACTGGCGTTCTGTTCTGCAAACGGTAGCCAGCATCATTCCGAGTCCAATGCCGACGAAGACATACAGCGCGCTGGCAAGAGCGAACAAACCGACATCGCCTCGGAATGGAACGCCGAACACGAGCATGCCGGTTAAGACGGCTACGCCCGCATCGCACATCAGCAGTGCGAAGATAGGAGCAATCTTCCCGAGCAAGATCTCCCACGTCTCATAGGGAGTCAATAGCAATTGCTCAAGGGTGCCCAACTCCTTCTCACGCAGCAACACTGATGACGAGACCAAGGTGCTCGTGAGAGTCAGCATGGCGCCGAGCACGCCCGGAATAAAATACCAGCTGCTTCGTAGATCCGGGTTGTACAGAATAGAAATAGAAGGCACAACCGCCTTATGCTCGTTCTTTTCAAGCGGTTCGAATTCTGAAATCACCTGTTTGAGTTGAACATTTGCAATTCCGGCAGTATAGGCGTCCACTCCATCGAGAATTATTCGAACTTTAGCCTGATGCCGCTCTTCGAGCTGCTGCTCGAAATTCGACGGAATCACGACTCCGACAGCGAGTTGTCCACGCCCAATTTGCTTGTTGAGTTGTTGTTCGTCGGACACCATGTGATCATCACGGAATAATTTGGACTCCATCAGCCGCGAAATGAGCCCCCGGCTGCCGGCGGATTGATCATAGTCCACGACGCCCAGATTCGAGTTGTGAACGCCGGGGTCTAAAGCTGCTCCCAACAACAGTAACTGAACAGTCGGCGGAAACAACAACAAAAACAACAAATGCTTTTCCCGAAGGATTTGCATTGTTTCTTTGGCGATTAAACCAAATAGCCGATGATTGAGAAGTCGACATTTAGGCATGGGCATCGTCCAGTTGCATCGGGCGCATTAGCCACCAGGCGCCGGCAAAGAATACGGCGGCGAACACCGCCAGAACAAGCGGATCTATCCACGCGCAAGTCCACCCGGTGCCGTGCAAGAACGCGTCACGACAAGCATCAATGTAATATCTCGCCGGCACGAATAGACAAAGCCACGACAACTGAGGCGGAATGTTAGCGATAGGATACACAAAACCCGACAGCAAAAGCGACGGGAAGAATCCACCCGTCGCCGTCGCTTGCACTGCAACTGTTTGAGACCTCGCAAAAGTCCCAACCATTAAGCCAAAAAATACAGCGGCACATAAATAAATCACCGTTGCTACAACAAACAGACTTGGCTCAGACGCAAAGGTCAATCCAAATATGGCTCGCCCTGAAAGAAGTGTGAGTGCTGCTTCCAACAAACCAACGAGAATGTACACGGCCGCTTTGCCCATGAGTGCCTCGATAGCAGAGAGGCTCGACGTGTAGAGGTTTACAACGGTGCCCAGCTCCGACTCGCGTGCCGCTGCAACTGCCGCCAGCAGGGCCGGGTACATGAACAGCACGATCCCGAACACGCCCGGCACGATGAACAATGATTCCTTCAAATCCGGGTTGAACCGCACCTGTACATCGGGTTCAACTTCATAATCCTTGCCTTCTTTTGCGGCATCCGAGGCGGATATGCCGATTTGACGAGCCACCGCTTTCATCACGTGAGCGGTGGTGATGTCGCTGCCGTCGATTTGTGCGCTGAACTTCGTTGGATCACCAAACTCGATATCATCGCCAAAACCGTTGGGCACCGTAATAATCGCTCTGGCATCACTGGCGCAGAGCGCGGCAGTAGACGAGTCGGTTGCCTCCCACCGGGCTTTTGCTACCACTTCGCTGGATTCGAGATGATCCACAAGGCGTTTGCTGATAGAGCTTTTATCGAGATCCCTGACCACAATCGGAATATGTTTTGCTTGCAGTCTTACACCAGATCCGAACAACAAAAGCGTAGCCAGCGGCAACAAGAAAGCGAGCGCCAAGCTTAGGCGGTCTCGACGAAACTCCGACCATTCTTTGGCAGCCTGTACGACGATTCGTCTCATACCGGCACCGTCCTGGTTTGCAGAACGATCGAGATGAATGCTTCTTCCAGCGATGCGGAGAATTGATGCCCGGCGGCCGTCTTAATTTCACCAGGGGCCCCTTGCGCCGCGAGCTGCCCTTCAATCATGAGCCCGAGTCGATGGCAATACTCAGCGTCGTCCAGGAAGTGAGTCGTGACAACAACAGCGCAGCCATGAGCGGCGAAGTCGCGAATTATCCGCCACAACTGACGGCGCGCCACCGGATCGAGCCCGGCGGTAGGTTCGTCAAGAAATAGCAGCGACGGCTGATGCAGCACCGAGGCACCGAATGCGATGCGTTGCTTGAGTCCCCATGGCAAACTGCCCACCACGGTATGTTGCAGCTTGCTTAGTTCACACATCGACAAAACCCATTCAACGCGTTGCTGCCGCAAACTGGCATCGAGAGAATAAGCAGCCGCGTAAAAGGCCAGATTCTCGGCGACGGTTAAGTCGTCATATAGAGTAAATTTCTGGCTCATGTAACCAAGTCGGCGGCGGAACTCGCTGGTACCCAGCTTGCCGCACTGCTCGCCGACCAGAATCTCGCCGGTAGTCGGTTTAATTAGTCCTGTGAGCATTTGGATTGTGGTCGTTTTTCCGGCACCGTTCGCGCCCAACAGCCCGAATATTTCGCCGTGACGTATGTCGATGCTCACTTTATCCACAGCCGTGAAATGCCCAAATCGTTTGCCCAGCTGCCGCGCTTCAATGGCAATTTCACCGGCAATTTGCGCCGACGCACCGGCGAATGGGAATGGTGGACACTCGGGCTCGACAAAACCTCGCGCGCGCAAGGATGCGATGAAGACATTCTCAAGCGTTGGTTCGGCAAATGACACCGTATATGATGACATTCCCGCCTGCGACAGCATGGTCTGAACATCGGATTGAACCACAGCGGGATCCACCGAAATCAAATCTACTCTGTCACCGTACACATTCATTTCATTGAAGGCGATATCAGGGCGTTCTTGCGCTTTCAGAAGCAATCGGGTCGCGGCCTGCAGTTTATCGCAACGAATCTCCAGTCGCGTCGAACCTAATTGCTTAATCAATTCACTAGGTGGTCCTGCCGCCAATATTCGTCCACCCTGCATGAGAGCAACTCGCGAACATCTTTGTCCCTCGTCAAAATGCGGCGTGGCTATGACGACGGTCTTCCCGTCTGTCACGAGCTCTCGAATCAACTGCCACACTTCACCTCGCGAGAGGGGATCCAAGCCGGTTGTAGGTTCGTCCAACAGCAGCAAATCCGGATCCGACATTAATACGCAACAAAGCGCAAGTTTTTGGCGCATGCCGCCGGATAGATGTCCCGCGATACGATTGCGAAATTCGCTCAACCCGACGCGTTGCAACAATGCTTCCCGGCGTTGTTCAAAATTCGCGCGAGAGACATTCCTGACACCAGCATAGTATTTTAGATTTTCATCGATGCTGAGTTCGCTGTACAAAGAGAAATGCTGAGTCAGGTAGCCGACACGCAATCTGGCCTGTCTGGGATCCTCGTCGAATATTCTTGCCTCCCCGGATGTGGAGTGCTTAACTCCGGCAAGTATTCTCAATAGCGTCGTCTTGCCGGCGCCATCCGGTCCTACGAATCCAAATAGCTCGCCCGCACCAATTTGCACATCCAAGTCGGCCAAAGCGCTCAATGATCCAAAGTTTTTGCATAAGCAACTCAAACGCACGGCAGCAACCGCGCAGTCATTGGAGACTGAGCTAGCAGTTGGTTCGGCCATTAGTTAGCCGACTTCACAAGCGCAACTTGTAGTTGGATCTTCACGTTCTCACCAACCACGGTGCTGCCATGATCGATCGCTCTATCGACAAACACGCCAAAGTCTTTGCGGTTGAGCTCAGCGGTGGCAATTGTGCCGGTATGGAGTTTGTTTTCAGCATCACGGACTACAGGTGTAAGAGGAGACGAGTCAAGCACCACCTCATGAGAAACGCCATGCATGTTTAGTGTGCCGGTAATCTTAAAGCCGCCGTCGCCCGTCGGGACGATTTTATTCGACTTAAAATTTATTGTGGGAAACTGAGCGACATCGAAGATGTCCTTGCTGCGCAAGTGTTCGTCCCTGGGTTGAATTTGGGTATCAATACTGCCGGCACCGATCAGTGCATTGACACTGGCCTTGCTCAAGTCCTTACCGTCGTACAGCACAGTGCCTGTCAAATCATGGAAGGTTCCAGACACACTCGAGACCATGAGGTGCTTTACGATAAATTTCACCGCCGAATGAGCTGCATCAATATTCCAGGCATCACCGGCGCTCTGTGCATGACTCGGAAGGGCGACGGTTGTCGCTGCCACAAATCCGACCAGCATATATTTCCACATCCGTTCAGCTCCTCAAAATGGTGGCAGAGGGAACACTGGCCACTGCCGGAGTGGTAAGCAAACGCCAGCCAAACGCCGGCGCGGTTGTCAGCGCAAAATGAGAAAGCGATTCGTGGCCCACGTGCACCGAGAGCAATCGGCCGAAATCCTGGGGTGATGCAGCCATAACCTGAAGTGCACGCTTACGCACGGACGGATAACGATCCATCAGTAGCAGCAACCCTGCCATCGCCGAAGGCAACTTCCCAATCGCATCATGCGTTGATTGATAGGATCTCAAGTCACTTTTGCCAAGCGCATCAGCAAGGGCAACGGCCTGGCGGAAAGACATAGCCATCCCTTCGCCGGTCACGGCATCGACAGAGCCGGAAGCATCGCCAACGAGGATAACTGATCCTTGAGCGACTCGGACGAGTTTTCTTGTGGTGGTAACCGCGCCTCTTTCAGGAGCTACCGAAGTCGCGTCGCGCAATCGATCCTGCAGCTCCCGACACTCAGGCAGAACATCATCGATTCTCACCCGCGGGTCACGCGTCACCAACGCCACGCAGACTTGGTCGGCTCCGATGGGCGTGACGTAGAATTGTCCGCGCGATCCCCAGTGGACTTCCACTCGATCGGTCCAAGGGTGCAGCAAATAATGCTTACGAAATCCGTAGCGCGCCTCCAAGCTTCTAGCTTGCTCAAGCCCCGCCCAACGCCGCACCGAAGACGATTGCCCGTCAGCACCAACTAACCAGCGATAGCTTATTCGTCGGTTATTTACAAAGACATTCCCATCAACGCCAAGTTGGACTTTAGCGTCCCAGACAAGCGAGACTCCGACTCGCTTAGCATGGGTGAGCATCAAGTGATGAAGCCGCGTGCGTTTGACACCAATGCCGACACCATTTGGAAACTTCGCCTCAACGCTGCTGGCATCATCGCAAAACCGAATTCCGGTAAATTCAGCACCATCAGCCGGGTCAACCTGAACACCAAGCCTTGCCAAACTCAGCAGCGCATCAGGCATCAAACCTTCACCGCACGTCTTATCGAGCGGCGGCCGGCGCGAGTCAACCACCATTGTCCGGAAGCCGGCATAGTGAAGAGCCAGCGCCGCGGCGAGCCCAGCAGGCCCGCCGCCGATTATGAGCGCATCGACTGAGTTATCCGCCAGAGACACTGCGCCCTACCACCGAATGAGAACGATTTCTGAGCAAAAACCAGGACCCATCGCCGCAAGAACGCTGTAGGTTCCCGGAGCCGGGCGGTCATTCGACATGATGTCATCGAGAACAACGAGCACGGCCGCCGACGAGAGATTGCCTACTTCCTTCAGCCAGCGCCAGGACGCGTCGAGCGCTTCGCGAGGCAAATCAAGCGACTTAGCCATGGCATCAAGTACTTTCGGACCGCCGGTGTGCATGATCCACGAGCCGATGTCACTGCGATTTAGATTGTGCTTGGCGAGAAACTCGTCGACGTTCGCGCCGAGGTTGTCCACGACCACTTGAGGTACTTCCGGTGAAAGCACGACCTTAAGTCCTTCATTGGATATATCCCAACCCATGAGGTTGCTTGTATCCCTGTAGAAGCAAGATTCAGTTGCCACCACTCGCGGCCCCGAGAGCGGCACGTCCTTTCCGGCAACTACAATCGCTGCAGCGCCGTCACCGAAGAGCCCGGTGGAAATCATGTTGGCGGCGGTTGTGTCTTCTTTCTGCCAGGTTAGCGAGCACAACTCTACGGATAACAAAATAGCAATTTGATCCGGATGAGCCAGGACATAATCCGCGGCGCGCGAAAGACCGGCAGCGCCGGCCACACATCCGAGTCCGAAGATCGGAATGCGTCGCAAATGAGAGGAGAAGGAAAGCTTGTTCATCAGCCGCGCATCAATCGATGGGTTGGCGATGCCGGTGATAGAAACGAAGAACAGGGCACCGATTTTATCCGCGCCTACGCCTACACGTTCCAGCGCCCGGGTGATTGCTTGCTCTCCGAGTTTGACCGCTCCATCTATCCATGCGTCGTTGGCCTGCCCCCAGTTTTCGAGAGCGCGAAACTCATCTAAGGACAAAGTGAGATAACGCCCGTCGACTCCGGCATTTTTGTGGAACCGCTCGACGAGGGCACTGCGCTGCGGAGTATTTGATTTTTCGTGCCAGAAATCTGTGAGCGCCGAAGTTATCTCGTGTTGCTTGTAGTAATGTTGGGGGAAAGCTGTGCCGCTGCTGACGATTTTCATGTAAGTACCTATATGCGACGGAGAATGGCCGAGATAAGACAGATCTGTTTGCACATCGAATTGGAAACGGATGTGTTATCAAGCGAGGCTATATTCAAACTTGTAGCGCAACTGAGATAGCGAGCGCATCATTAATTAAGGATGCGTTACGTGGTGCTTCGTATACGTCATATTTCGCAGTTGCTGCACGTAGGGGCGGCGCACTGCGCCGCCCCCCAAGTACATGCAATCGTCAAGCTTACTTAACAGCCGCGAAGCGTCCACTCGAGTAATCATTGAACGCCTGCATGATCTCGTCTTGCGTGTTCATGACAAATGGACCGTAGCCTACAACAGGCTCATCGATTGGCTGCCCATTGAACACTAAGATGCGTGCCAATTCACTCGATTCGATCGTGAAGCGACTTCCTTCGCGTTCAAGCACTGCAAGCGTGACCTCGCCAACGTCATGCTCACCATTAATGGTGGCGCGACCTTCGGCAACGAACAGCGCGGTTGTGTATCCTGCAGGAACTTCGAGTTCTAACTTTCCTTTGGCTAGGGACACATCCCAAAGATTCATCGGCGTAAAAGTCACGGCCGGACCTTTGGCGTCGCCGAATGAACCGGCTACCACTCGCAGCGTCACACCACTCTGCGGATGCAGCTCAGGAATGTCCTGACTCAGCAGCGTCTGATACTTCGGCGCAGTCATCTTCAATCTCGCCGGCAAGTTTACCCAAAGCTGAGCCATTTGCAAAGTTCCACCCGTCTTGCGGAAGGAAGTCGAATGCAGCTCTTCATGCAGGACGCCGGAACCTGCCGTCATCCACTGCACGTCGCCGGGCCCTATTTCGCCGTGGTTGCCGGCGGTGTCGCGATGTTGCAGCCCACCCTGGAACACGAATGTAACCGTCTCAAAACCGCGATGCGGGTGCATGCCAACACCGAGAACTTCACTGGTCGGAGGAAATTGAGAAGGCATGCCGTAGTCCAACATCAAGAAAGGACTCATCTCTTTGCGGCCAAGATCGGTATAAGAGAAAACGTTTCTCACCGGCAAACCGTCGCCCACCATATGTGGCGCGTGCCCTTTGTGTATGCTTACTACTTTCTTGTTCATAATGACTCCTTGATCAGCCGTGTGGCGTGCGGCGCAGCGAATTGCCTACGCCGTCCTCAAGCTCGCCACGGCAAACTTACCTAGTTTTTTGAGCAACGCGGTCAATTCCACGCGCTCGGCTTTCGTCAATCCGGCGAGCACGGATTCCATATGCTGGCTGTGCGTACCGAATGCTTTTTCGATTAACTTGCGTCCTTCTCTGGTCAGTTCGACAACTTTGGCCCGCCGGTCGGTGGGGGACGGTGTGCGCACTACAAGTTTCCGAGCCTCGAGTCTATCTATCGCCGCAGTAATTGACCCGCTTGCCAGAGACAACTTCTGTCCCAGTACGTTGATGGGAGCCGGCCCCTTGTGCAGCAATAGCTCGAGAATTCCAAAATCGGAAACGCACATGTCCAGCGACTCAATGCTTTCCATTGCATGAGCGTGCAACGCATCATACGCTTTCCAGAGAACCAACCAGACATGGACGCCTTCAATATTCATTTCCCTTCTTTCCTTTTGATTGCCAGTATAGCATATTTACCTCGATATCGAGATACTTGATGTCGAGATACCTCAAAAGGGTAAGGCGCCGCCCCGAAGATCGACGAAATTATCCCGTCGACTGCAAACCTTCGGCTACGCCATTAATCGTCATCATCACCATGTCGAGCAGCGGATCTGGCTCTACTTGCTGTCCAGGCTCATCAGGTTGGTCGTGTTCGGGCTCGCTAGCTTGACGGCGTCTCAACCGCTCAATAAAGCGAACTTGCAGGTAACTCAAAGGATCTACATAAGGATTACGCAGAGCAATTGACCGCTCCAGAAACGGGTTGCCCTCAAGCAGAATCTTCTTGCCCGTAATCTTGAGCACCGCGTCGCGTGCAGCCACAAACTCGGCCTGAATCGGCTCAAAGTATTTCTCTCGCAACTCAGGCGACTCGACTAGCGTATCGGCATAATGGCGTGCGATATCTATGTCCGCGACGGATAAGGCAGTTTCGATTTTGCTGACCAACTCGTGAAAAAACGGCCATTCCTTATATAACTTCTGCATCAAAGCCAAGCTGTCCCCACCTTTGGATAACTGGTTACCAAACGCCGTCCCAAACCCGAACCAGGCAGGCAGCAAATATCGACTTTGCGTCCAGGCGAACACCCAGGGAATCGCACGCAAATCGTCGATCGACCGGCTGTTTTTCGACCGCCTTGTCGGCCGCGAACCGAGGCGCAACTGTCCAATCTCCTTAATGGGCGTAGTTTGCTGGAAAAACTCGATGAAATCGGGGTCGCCGTAAACCAATTGCCGATAAGCATCGTACGCCGCCTGGGAGAACTCCTCCATAAACTTGTACCAGCCCGCTTGCTCTTCTTTTTGTCCGTCGACGTGCCCGCCAAGACTGGCTTTTATCACCGCCGCCGCCAGCATGTCGAAATTGCGCACGGCAATTCCATGTAGTGCATACTTCGACGAAATGACTTCGCCCTGCTCGGTGATCTTGATTCGTCCGGCAACCGTGCCTTCCGGCTGAGCCATGATACCGCGGTGCGTGGGACCCCCGCCTCGTCCGATGGTTCCTCCGCGTCCGTGAAACAGACGCAGTTGTACACCATGATCGACGGCCAACTGCACAAGGCTTCGCTGCGCCTTGAACAGCTCCCACGTCGAAGTAACGATGCCACCATTCTTGCCGCTGTCCGAATAGCCGATCATTATTTCCTGCAGATCGCCGCGGTGTTTCAAATAATCGCGGTAAATCGGATTTTTGAGCAGCGTGCCAAAGATACCGCTTGCATTGCGTAAATCGTCAATCGTTTCAAATAGTGGCACGATGCTGATTGTGCGATCAGGATAGGCGGAGGGATTGAACAATCCGGCTTCTTTCGCGAACAGAAGCACGGCGAGCAAATCGCTGGCGCCACGAGTCATGCTGACGATGTATGTGTCAAGCGCTCTCGTACCGAGCTGATCCTGGCACTTTGCCATCGTCCGGTATACTTCAATCACGTCCACAGTTTTCTCTGAAAATCGCAAATCGGCCGGAATCAGAGGCCGAGCGGATGCCAACTCGCGATTGAGAAACTTCAGTCGATCGTCTTCACTGAGCTTTGCATAAGTCTGCGGCTCGATCTTGAGCGAACTGACGATTTCATCAATCGCTGCACTGTGACGTTCACTATGCTGGCGAATGTCCAACTTCGCCAAGTGGAAACCAAAGATATCCACGGCATGAATCAAACGCGACAGGCTGGTAAGGCTCGGCCCGCAACCGGCCTTGACCAGTACGTCGTTGAGAATCATCAGATCCGCACGAAACTGCAATGGATCTTTGTAGGCATTTTCGGACGTAGGCTGCTCCAAGGCCAATCGAATTTTCTCGGTGATAAACACAAGCTTCTGGCGAATGGGCTCAAACCGATAGCGTTTGCTGAAACGCTGGGCTACCGAAGGCATAGCCGCGGAATCGACCGAAGCAGACTCGGACAGAACGTCAGGATTGCCTATCCAATGCTCCGATTGGCTCAACTCGTCGAACAATCGTCCGAGCTCTTTTCGATATCTATTCAAAATGAGGCTGCGCTGAAACTCGAGAGCACGTAAAGTAGTGTCAGGTGTCACATACGGATTTCCATCTCTGTCACCGCCTATCCATGAGCCAAAGGTGATAAACGTCCGCCCGGCTTCCTTCGATTTGGAGGCAACACCACTCTCGCCGCTGCACACCAATATCCGGTCGAGCAGCTGCTCGTGTATATCGAGGACCGCGTCGATGACCACACTGTCGAAATGTGCAAGTCCGTACTGAACTTCGTCCATAACGGACGGCTTGAAGTAAATGACGTGATCTGTCAACCACAAGGACTCGATCACGGAGTTGAGCCCGTCGACAATCGATTTTTGCTCGTGGTGCATGAGTGGAGGATGATCGCGCTTGTGCAGAAGCTTCGCCAGGCTCAGCTGTTTCAACAACACCGTGCGTCTCGTTATCTCGGTGGGATGAGCAGTGAAGACCATTTCAATATCAAGATGCTGCAACACATCCAGCACCGCCGGCGGTGTCCCATCGTCCGGATTGTCTGCGGAGCCGAAAAAATCTTCCAATGATCCCGGCGCCGCAGCACGGGGGTCTGCTGTTTCACGTTGCGCACGTCGCCGCAGCCTGTGATTTTGCTCTGCAATGTTGATCAGGTCGAAATAAGTGAGGAAGGCTTTGATCACCTTGGCGGCAGTTTCGGAATCAAGACCGTAGATCAGATCGGACAGCTCTTTGCTGATCGGCTCTCCCGGCGACTGCTTCTTGCAAAGATAGCGGAATTGCTCGACGGCATTGTAAACCGCATCGCCGTCCAGGCGTCGGATGGTATCACCGAGAAGCTTGCCGAGCATACGAATATCATCACGCAGCGGCTTGTTGCGCTCAATCAGCTCCCACGGAAAAGCATCATCCGGCTGGATTTGCTGCCTCGGCTTCTGCTCGACCATCGCACCGTCCACTTCTGGAGACACCGCTAAACTAGCATAAGTTTCGCACCTTGGCATGGCAATACCGTGATATTATGGGCACCGTTTCCCGCCGCGGTGCCAGAATGCGTTTAGCCGTCGCAAGTCTTGCTATGTTAATCGTCTCGATATCTGCGGGGCACGCCCAGCAATCGCCGGCAGACCAATCGATACCGCCGCTGCGCGGCACGCTGGCAGTGCCTCAACGTCATGAGCCGACATTGGCAGAACTGGACAAAACGCAAGGGCAAGTGTGGCATCGAGTTACGTTGCGTTTAAACGGCTCGATGTGTCCGGCTTGTTTGCTCGAGCTAGAGGGAAAACTGCAGGCGCTGCCCGGCGTGCCGTTCGCGAAAACTACTCGTCCTGAGTCAGCTTCCGCTGAGGCAGCTGCCAAAACAACAAAGAAACATGCAGACGTCGTGATCATTTACGATAAAAATACGGTGCTCTTTGAGCGATTGCGCGATTTGATCAAGTCGACAGACTATCAAATCTCCAACCTCATCGATACGGAAATGAAACCGTAAGCTTAGTGTTTCTTGTCCCTTAGCTGTTGCCGCTCGTTCTCGAGTTGCAGGCGTTGCAATTCAAGCTTGCGTCCTTGCTCGTCAAGCTCGAGTCCTTGTTTTTCCAGAGGAAGTTTTTGCTCGTCCAGCTTCCGCCATTGAACGTCGAACTCCCGGCGTTTTTTCTCGAGCGCCATCTTCTCTCGATCGAGGTTCCACCTTTGCTCATCTATTTGGCGATATTGCTCCTGCAATTTTTGCCAGGACTCGTCGAAGTGCAAGCGCTGTTCTTGCAAATTCAGTCGCTGTTGGTCGAGGTTGTGCAATGGCTCTTGCAGCTTCAGTCGCTGCTCGCTCAGCTTGCGGCGCTCGCCTTCAAGGTGGTTTTTGCGCTCGTCAATTGAACGCAAACGAGCTTCCGGGTTAGAAACAGCAGGTGCCACAGTGTTAGTCGGAGCCGCCTCCTGCGTCGCTTCCGGGGCGTCGGCCGCCCACACAGCGGAAAAACTCAATGCGCTGAGAGTCAAGGAAATAACCGCTAGTGCGGCAATTTGGCGTTTATGCATGGATGATACTCCGCAGGATGTATTGCCAACGGGTACTATAATACTCTTGGATGCACCGGCCATCGTCCTTACAACACGCCGGCGTCGAAAAAGGCGACAGATGCCGGCGATCGGCTTAATCATATTGGCAGCTGGTGCTTCGGCGCGAATGGGTGAGCCGAAGCAACTTCTGACGCATGCAGGCAAAAGCCTCATTAATCGAGCTTTGGAAGTTGGCTTGCAATCCCGTTGCACCCACCACGTGCTCGTTTTGGGAGCCAACGCCCAGTCGATGCGCAGCCATATTGGCCACACCGCCATACCGATCGTAGAAAACCAAATGTGGGCCACCGGACTTGCCTCCTCGGTCTCGACGGGGTTAAAGACGATTGTCGATCAAAACAAAGAACTAGACGCCGCGGTGTTCATGACTTGCGATCAACCGTTTGTCATGTCGAGAACAATCAACGATTTGATCGATTCATTCATCCGTACGTATTCACCAATAGTCGCCTGCAGATATAGCTCGACGATCGGCGTGCCTGCCCTGTTCGCGAAGCAACTGTTTCCAGAGCTGTTTGCCCTACAAGGAGACGTCGGCGCTTCGGCCATCATTAAGAAGTACGCCGGCAACGTGATGGCACTGGATGTGCCCGAGGCAGCGGTGGACATCGATACGCCCGATGATTACAACGAGCTATCCGTCACTTCCTAGCAACGGCAAATCAGCGCATTCCGAGACACCAATGTGCCGCAGTGGTTGTTCACTGGGCTCGAGTGGCGGGATATCCTGTCCGTCTCCAGCACCGAGATCTTGAAACCGACGAGCGGACACGAGGACTCGAGTTTCGAGTGACCCTACCGTTTTGTTGTAGGCGTCGATTGTTTTATCGAGTCCTTTGCGAATATCGGTGAAGTGCGCAGCCATGACACGGATGCGCTCGTATAAACTTTTTCCGAGCGTGCTGATCGCCTGCGCGTTTTCGGTGAGTCTTTCCTGCTTCCAGCCGTAAGCCACAGCGCGCAACAGTGCAATCAAAGTCGTAGGCGTGGCAATAATCACTCGTTGTTGAACGCCGGCTTCAATCAACCCGGGATCTTGCTCGAGAGCGGCACTGAAGAAAGTCTCTCCCGGAAGAAACATCACCACAAACTCCGGGGTCGGCTGAAACTGATCCCAATAAGCTTTGCTCGACAGCTTCGTCAAATGCGCGTTTACCTGCCTGGCGTGATCCTGCAAGCTACGGGTGCGTGCTTCATCGTCTGCGGCATCGAGAGAATCCAGATAACCTTGCAATGGTGCCTTGGAGTCCACCACGATGTTTTTATCACCAGGCAGCTTCACAATCATATCGGGGCGCAACCGACCATCGTCGGTAGCAGCCGACTGCTGCTCGACGAAATCACAATGCTCCAGCATGCCTGCCATTTCTACAACACGGCGCAGTTGAATTTCTCCCCACCGTCCGCGCACAGCCGGTGCACGCAATGCATTGACGAGCTTTTGCGTTTCCTGCTGCAAACCAACTTGACTCGACACCAGCGTCCGCACCTGCTCTTGCAGCGAGCTGTAAGCTGCAATTCGAGATTTCTCTAATTCGCCGATTTTCACATCGACATTGGTGAGCGACTCCTTCAATGGCTTTATCAGCTGTTCAATAGACTCGCGTCGCGCTTCTAGATCGCCGGCAGCTCCCTGATGAAATTTTTCGAGGGTTGTCTGTGCGAGTTCTAAAAACGTCTGGTTGTTTTTTCTCAGTGCATCGGATGACAGTGCGTTGAACGCATCGGATAGTTTTGCCTGGGCTTCGTTGAGCAGTTTGATCTTGTCTGCCGTGGACAGACGCTCTTGTGTCAGGATTGCATTTAACTCTGAAATTCTCGCCCGCGCAATCAGCCAGGCGACTGTCGCGCCGCCAAGGGCACCACCGGCAATGCTTAATGCAATCGTGACGGATTGATCCATGCTTCATCCTCCGGCGCCATCCAGAGCAACTATAGTCGGTTTCCGCCAGCTTGGGAACCCGGGACACGCTGGAGGCATGGCTCCCAAACTCGATGATCATATACCGATACGCACAAGCCCGCTGTGGCTGTCACAGGCAGAATCCTGGCAGCAATCTTGCGTCTGCAGGATGGGAAACATCGGTACGAGTGCGCATCCACTATGTGCCGACTCGCCTGCAAACGCGCACGATGCGTTGCACAACACCATCCGGCAATATGATGGATCACGAAAGTTGCGCCACCAATAATAGGAAAGATGTGCGGGCATCGGATTGACGAAAACAGGCCGGACGAAGGGCGCCGGCGAATAGTCGTCAGCAAATACAGGTGCAGCAAGGCACACCAAAGATACCAACAAAACTAAAGCTGCTCGAGCCGCCATATCAATGATGTACATAATGACACGCGCACGCGTCGTGCTGCATGCCCATTTCGCGGGCCGCGGCGGCATTTAGTCCGGAGCCGGAGTATTGAGGAATGGGCGCTATTTGTGCTCTGAAGGCGGCAGGGATTCGCTGTTCGATTTCGGGACTCAGGCGCAGCGATTCGTGTTGTTCGTTGTTGGCTTTGAACGGGCTGATTGAATAAGGCTTGTGCAGCTCGTGCTGAAGCCAATCGACACGCGCCCGCAAGGGTCCGCATTGCAAACTGCCAAGCGTGGTGAGCTCAAGATGTCCGACTCTGGCAGCCAGCGAGTCGGAGGTCGGCTGACCATACACGGAGGTCTCCAGCGCCGCCACGTCCTTTACCAGCGAGCCACCCGCAGTTTCAACCGCGCTAACCGCCGAGTCGCCATTTGGCTGCGCCCAACCCGCTGTTGCCGTCAGAAGGAACCACGGCAGGAGCAACAATGCAAGGACAACCAAATTGCGCATAAGGCACCGGACCGGAGCGTTTAACATCCGCAAAAGCACCACAGTTCTGCATTTAGGTTATTCCCCAAAAAGACCGAAGTTCGCCAAATTTGAAGGCTACCGTAAGCAGCGTAGGTTCTCGCGCTCCCCAAAAAATCATGCTTTCAACTCTCTACCTATCTATTGGAACGGCGGCTGCACTCCTTATGACACCGATCGGTGCAATGGCGCAATCGTCCACGCAATCAACAGCCGGATCCGGACTGCCCGGCTACAGTACGCAACGCACCGGGCAGGGCACGGCTAAGCGCACCTTCACCACCAACACGCGGCGCTATCAAGCAATGCTTCAGCCGGCTGGCGCAGCGGTGCTTTCACCTTCGACGGTAAACCCGGCGCCGATCGGCCAACAATCGTACAGCCTCGGTTTTCCCACGCTGGCACCGATGCCGTTTACGGGTGCATACCGTACCGGAGCGCCAAACGCAATCTTGCCACCAACAGCCACCAGTTCGGTCGACATCAATATCGTGGATGACGGCGGCGAGATTACATCTTTCGGCGGTCCCGGCGGCGGAGGCGGCGGCGGCGGTTGCGGCGGCAACGGTTGCGGCGGCGGCAGCGGCGGTCCTGGCGACGGTTCAAGCGGACCACCCCCGGATCTTCCGCCAGGATGGAGCGGTGTTATGTGCCACGGCGTTTACGCGGGCGCCATACCACCGGGAGGGACGGTGCTCGCGTTCTGGCAAGGCGCTTATGGCTTCGCAGGCGATGCTGCACAACAAGCAGCGTTAGCCCAAGAAGGACAGTGGCTCATTCAGAACGGCGAACTCGACGGATTCTAAATCACATCGCAGCGGCTTCGAGCTCTTTTTTGAAATCAGCCATCGATGCATGCCGTTTCCCAGGATCCTTTTCGATCGCCTTGAAGACGGCCTTCTCAACCGCCTGCGGAATCGAAACTCCCGGAGACTGCTCGGCAAAGGACTTGGGAGTTTCAGCGAAATGCTGAACAAGCACCTCGCTGTATGTTTCACCAGCCACAGCGCTCTTGCCTGTTAAACATTCGTAGGCAACAAGCCCGAGCGAATACAAGTCCGATCGTCCATCCATAGTTTGCCCGCGCAATTGCTCAGGGCTCGTGTACAGCGGGCTTCCGACGAATTCGCCGGTACGAGTCAATTTCATCAGCTCGGGATCTTTATTTATGAGCTTTGCCAATCCGAAGTCAACGATTTTGACGACATCCACCTTGCCACCACTTTGCAAAAGCATAATATTGCTGGGCTTCAAGTCACGGTGCACGAACCCGTTATCATGCGCGTATCCTACGGCGTCGCAGATTTGCGTGAGAATGGGAACGCATCGTGCCACCGGAATGTGCCCTAGCTCGTTGAGCAAATCTTCAAGACTCTTGCCTTCGACGTAATCCATTACCAGGTAAAACAACCCATCTTCCGTCATCCCAAAGTCGTGAGCGGTAGCGATGTTCGGATGACTGAGTGAATGAGCGGCACGTGCTTCTTGCTGAAAGCGCTGCAACAGCTCTTCTTTTTCTGCGAGATGCGACTGCATCATTTTTATTGCTACAGGCCGCCCCATCATGATGTGCGTTCCCTTGTAGACAACGCTCATGCCACCAGCACCAATGTAATCATCGATTCGGTAGCGGTTCTCGATCACCCTGCCTATGAGATCGTCGCGTTTCTCGAGAGAAACTCCCTGCGGATTGCTTGCCCTTACGTCGGGCTCGGTGCCTTTGGCTTTCACACCAGGATCGGATTGAATGGTAACCTTTTTGAATTGACCGCTGAGGTGTTGCGCGAGTTCCACTAAAGGATTCTTGCGCTGTCCGGTGGTTTCAAGAGATGCGGCTTTTCTTTGCCCGGTGGTTTCAGGAGATGGCGCGGCTGGTCTTTGTCCGCTAGTCTGAGGGCTTGGTGCCGCTTTTCTCTGTGCTGTGGTTTCCGCACTCGACGCTGCGGGTCGCTGTCCGCTCATTCCAGGAGGCAACGCCGCCGGCCTTTGTCCTGTAGTTTCACCTGAGCGCGCAGCGCGTCTTTGCCCGGTTTGCTCTATAGCAGACTGCACTTTCTCCGCGACCGCATCGGTAGTTATAGCTTCGACTACGTCTGTGCTCATAACTTCGACGAGCGCGTCCCAAAGATTACTCCGACCAGCTTGTCTCTGTGCCCCCGAAACACCGCCCTTTCCAGGCGTCTCCGATGTCGGTCGTTTGTCGGACTTCTTGGTGGGGCTGGCGAAATCCTGCATTGGTTGCAGTGGCATCACGTCGGTTTCGTCGATGATGTGCGTGCCCTCGGCGGGCGGTTTTTTCGGCGCTGCCGGAGGACGACCAAGCCTCGAGATCTTCAGGCGGATAGTCGCGGAATCCGCAGGATTCGTCGTGTCGTAGATTTCAGCGAGGTGCTCGTAGACCTTTTTTGCCTCCGGCAACTTTTGAAGCTGCTCGTAGATCAATCCCAAATTCCTGAGTATGGCGCTGAGATCCGGATGCAACCGCCCGCGAACCTTTTCCGTCATGCCCAGCGCGCGCTCGTAGACAGGCAGAGCACGCATATACTTCTTTGCGGTAATCAAACAAAAGGCAAATCCAGTGAGATAAGGAAGCACACGAGCATCATTTTCTCCAAAAAGCTGATCGGCCAACTCCACCGTGCGCAGGTACGTGGGCTCGGCGAAATCCAAATCTTTCTTTTTAAAGTACGTAAGCGCCAGACCATTTAGGCTCTGTATCAGGCGATATTCATCGTCGCCGAGCGCCTCCGCCTGTGCCACCGCCGACTTGAAGTCTCGCTCCGCTTCCGGCAGCCTGTCCGCCATCAAATACGTAGTAGCAGTCCTGAAAGACTGGTCCCAATTCTTTTCTGCTTCAAGTCTGTTTGGCATAGACCCGTACAAACGGCCCATGGACGCGGAGGAATAGTGCAGTCTCTGCGTTTCAGCATATCACAAGATGTAGACTGTCGTCACCGGCGTTTAATTGACACATGTGTAAATGAATGAGCCGTCCGAAGCCCAGTGCAAGCGGCACCATTTGCACATAATGCAAAACTGATGCCACCACTGCGGCATCAGTTGCAATTGATCTTTGGGTTGCGATCTAGCCCGCGTGAGGAGCCGGAGCCGCCTTCATGTAGTGCTCGATTTTTTCTTTGATACGGGTGTTCAGACGCGCGATGGCATCTGTATCGCCTGTTTTGCCGGTGCGCGGGAAGGCGCACAGTCCGAGCATTGTCGAATTGCCCTTGTCAATCGTATACATCGGCTTGCCGTCGCTAATCGTTTCTTCTTGCTCGGCTGCCCACCAGCACACAATCTTGTAATCGCCGTAGTTCGCTTTGGCAAGGATGCGATGGGCTTTTAGATCGACTTGCTTGTCGGTGCAGCCGGCATCGTCAAGCGCCGAGCTCACACACGTACCCAGGGTCTGCGGTGCCATCTCTTTGTGTTCGATGTATTCCGGTTTGAAGGCTGTCGCGTTGGTCATGTCAAATCCTCACTTCCGTTTACAGTGTACCAGCCTCAAGCGTTCTCAAAACATTCAATGGCAATGTTGTCGTCCTTCAGACTGATTACGGCACGCCCGCCGTGTTGCAGCTTGCCGAATAGAATCTCCTCGGCGAGCTGTTCTTTGACCTTTTGCTGAATCATTCTGTGCATGGGGCGCGCGCCGAACACGCGGTCGAAGCCTTTGACGGCCAGCCAGACGCGGGCTTCGTCGGTGAGTTCGAGCTCGACGTTCTTCTCTTTTAGCAGAACGACGACTTCTTGAACGAACTTGTCGACAACCCGTTTGATGTCCTCCAGCGTCAGCGGATTGAACACAATCCAGGCATCAAGCCGGTTGCGGAATTCAGGGCTGAATGTGCGCTCGATGGCTGTCTTCGCTTTGCCCGCCGTAGAGCCGGAGAGAGCACTTTGCATGCCGGTGGGCGTGGGCATCCCGCCGGATGTGGAGTGGAAGCCGATGTCCTCGCTGGACATTTCGCGAGCCCCCGCGTTGGTGGTCATAAAGAGAATTACGTTGCGGAAATCGGCTTTCTTACCGTTGTTGTCAGTGAGTGTGGCGTGATCCATAACTTGCAACAAAATGCTAAAAAGATCGGGGTGCGCCTTTTCGATTTCGTCCAAAACCAGCACCGCATGCGGCGTTTTGTTAATTGCATCGGTGAGCAAGCCGCCTTGATCAAAGCCTACATATCCAGGCGGCGCGCCGATCAAACGAGAGACCGTGTGCTTCTCCATGTATTCACTCATGTCGAAGCGCAGGAAATTGATGCCGAGGGCGCTGGCGACTTGCTTGGCCAGCTCAGTCTTTCCAACGCCGGTGGGTCCGGAAAACAGGAAAGAGCCAATGGGCTTGGTGGGGTGGGACAGTCCGGAACGCGACAGCTTGATGGCTTTCACCACCTGCTGTATGGCGTGATCTTGTCCGTAAATTACCGATTTGAGCTGTGTCTCTAGTGCCTGCAAACGTTCTTTATCAGAACCTGAGACCGACTTGGTTGGAATCTTCGCGATACCGGCGACAACCGTCTCGATATCGCCAACAGACACCTCGCGTACGTCACGCTCTTCCAATTTGACGATGGCGCCGGCTTCGTCAATAACATCTACCGCTTTATCAGGCAGAAATCGATCGTTGATATGCTTCGCCGACAGCTCGGCTGCCGCTATGAGAGCGTCATTGCTGTATGTGACGTTGTGGTGTTCTTCATAGTACCGTTTCAGCCCGATCAGTATTTTCACTGTCTCGTCGACGGTGGGCTCGGCAACTTCAATCTTTTGAAAACGTCGTCCGAGCGCTTTGTCCTTTTCGAAAGACGCTTTGTATTCCGGATAAGTCGTCGATCCAATGCAGCGCAGCTCTCCCGCTGCGAGCGCCGGCTTCAAAATGTTCGAGGCGTCCATCAAGCCGCCTTCAACCGCGCCTGCTCTCACAATCTGATGAATCTCATCGATAACGAGGATGCAGCCGGGCTTTTTAACGAGCGCTTTTATCACCTCTTTTAAACGCTGTTCGAACTGTCCGCGGAATTTGGTGCCGGCAATAAGCGAACCAAGATCGAGTTGATACATCTCAGCATCCTTGAGAACAGGCGGGACTTCGCCCTTCACAATGCGCAGTGCGAGCCCTTCTGCAATCGCCGTTTTTCCGACACCGGGATCACCAACATAGACAGGATTGTTTTTGCGTCGACGACACAAGACTTGAATTGTGCGTTTGATTTCAGGATCGCGTCCGATCAGCGGATCTATTTTGCCTTGCTTCGCTTTTTCGATGAGGTTGATCGTGAATGCGGCGAGGGGGTCTTTTGTCGGCTTGCCGGCTTCATCCTGATCAGGCAGTGGAGCGTCTTCACCATCGCCACCGGCACCGGTTTTTGCAATTCCATGGGAAACGTAGCTCAGCACATCAAGACGCGTGATCCCTTGTTTCTCCATCAAATAAACAGCATGCGAGCGTCGTTCTTGAAACATCGCCGCTAACAAGTTGCCACCATCTATGGTTGCCTGTCCAGACGACTGTGCCTGAACAACAGCACGGCTCAAAGTTCGCTCGAACGCTGCTGTAGCCTGCGGCGGCGCTTTCACGTTGGCCGGCAGTTTTTCCATGTTCTCGGACATGAATTGGTCGAGCTCTTTTTTCAACCGTTTTACATCGCCGCCACAATTGACGATGACGTCGCTGCCGGTTTTCTCTTCCAGCAACGCCTCGAGTACATGCTCGAGGGTGAGGTACTCATGCCGCTTTTCGCTGGCAAATGTCATCGCTCGATTCAAGGTTTTTTGTAGTTCTGCTGTAATCACGTGCTGGGTCGCCTTTTGGTTAGTCTTGTTCAACTGTGCACAAAAGCGGAAAGCCGTCGGCTCGCGCCATTTCTGTTACGCGCCCGACTTTCGCTTCTGCAATTTCGTAGGTGTACACGCCCGCCACTCCAATACCGGCATGATGCACGGCCAACATAATGCGCATGGCGGCATCGTCGTCTTTGTGGAACACTGCCTTGAGCACCTTCACGACAAACTCCATCGTTGTATAGTCGTCATTGTGCAGCAGAACTTTAAACAGTGGCGGCTTCTCGACCTTTTGCTTGGTCTCCGTAGCCACCCCAGTGTTGTTGTCATCAAGATCGTCGTTATCGTCATCCCACTCTGGCATATGGAAATTATGCACCCAAAATCTTGCTATTGCCAATTTACCCGAAATTTTATAGGCCATTGACGGCACCCGGCGCTAGCATGCATAAGCGCTTGGTACCGGCGGGCTTCAGCCCGCTTTCTCAGCGTTTTCTGCGCCTTTATTAGTGTTTTTACGCATGACATGTGCCCCGAGACTGTATACGCTTAGACGCAAGCTCATCTTCCAGAGGCAACAGTCATGAATCCGGTCAGTGTTTCAACGGCGGCAGCGCAAGTTTCAGCGGTTAACATCCGCCGCGCCGAACTAGCCGATGTGAGCGCCATCCACAAGTGTATAGAGCCTTTCGTCAAGCAGGGAAAAGTGCTTGCTCGCGCCATTCCTGAGCTCACCAACATGATCGACCAATATTTCGTGGCCGAACTCAATGGCAACATTATCGGCTGCGTAGTACTCGAGATTTACTCGAAAAAACTCTGCGAAATCAGAAGCCTTGCCGTTTCCACTGAGGCGCAAGGACTCGGCCTTGGAAAGCAACTCGTGCAGGCATGCATAGCACGCGCCAAGGAAGAGCAAATCTTGGAAGTTATGGCGATAACCTCATCGGATGAGTTTTTCCAGTCGTGTGGATTCGATTATACTTTGCCCGGCGAGAAAAGAGCACTGTTCTTATTGCCGTAACAGGCGGAAACGATCATGTACCGGCGGGCGCAAGCCCGCTTTTTACTTGTCGTCGTCACTGTCCTTTTTATCGTCACTCGTCTTGTCGCTATCGGCAGCTTTATCCGAATCGCGATATTTGTTGATCATGTATCTCACCGGGCTGTTCGTACCGATGCGGTCGTACATGACGTGGATCGAATGCATGTGCATGAAGCCGAGAAATCCCGCCAGTGATAGGTAAGCCAAACCAATTGCCCAGCGTTGCTTAGCAGTTGCGGGCCGCATGGTTCCTTCCACTGGCGGTGCGGTCTGAGTTTGCGATTGCTGTTGGGCTTGAGCTTGCGCGTTCGTCTGCTCTGTATCACTAGCTGTGTTCGGAGAACCGGCACCGCCACCATTGCCCGCAGATGAACCACCCGCGCCACCATTGCCTGAAAGAACCGCAGCCGTCCCAGCTGCATTTAGCTCGCGCTCGTATTCACCCACTGTTCTCACCGCTTGAACAGCCGCCACAGGCTGCTTCTGTTGTTTACGAAGCAAAGACATAATCGAAATCGCCGAAATAATTATCAGCAATGGCGAGTGCGTGAGCAAGGCAAGAACAACGATAATCGCAGTCCCAGGAATCAACAACCAACGATTGATCGCGCCAAGCACCCAGCCGCCATCGAGCGGCCTGGCGGGCACCAATTGAAACAGATTGAGGAAAAATCCAAAACTGCCTCCGGCCATGAGCAAGCTGTTGTTAGTCAGCAAGCCGAGCAACCAAAACGCAAGCGCACCCGCGCCGCCGACAAGCGGACCAGCCAGAGCTACCCAAGCATTCGTCGCTTCGTCAGGCGGCAACTGTTTCATCATGATTACCGCCCCGACAAACGGAATGAATATTGGAGCGGATGAATCGATGTTGTTAGCCTTAATCCAAACCCAATGTCCCATTTCGTGAATCAATAACAATGCGACCAGCATCACGGCAAAGCCCCAGCCGTACGTCATGGTGTAAACCCACAATGCGATGAACATTGTGGCGCCGCTTTTCAGTATCCAACTGAATTTCACAAGCCATCCGCCCTTCAGCAAGAGCGCGCCGAACGCTTTGAAATTGAGCGCTAGTGCACCAAGTGCTGCAAGAGCACCTTTGGTCTTGGCCCCGCTAGATTTATTCTTGTCTGTCATGATGATCTGCCGAAGTCTGTCAGTTCTTATATACCCAGCTCAGAGAGTGGTTTAAGGATTTATTCACGCTCGTCGACGCAACGCAACGCGCCGCCCCTAGGAAATCGCCCCGTAGACCGGGCCGCGCGATGCGCCGCCCCGCCA
>Ga0134128_10001140_pt1 | contig 35299 bp, 30 predicted proteins | sample KB31754_FD_96462 | JGI IMG/M metagenome (GOLD analysis project Ga0134128, IMG submission 96462) | Terrestrial soil microbial communities with excess Nitrogen fertilizer from Kellogg Biological Station, Michigan, USA - KB3-175-4 | ecosystem: Environmental > Terrestrial > Soil > Unclassified ...
GCCCCTCGACGACGAGCGTGTCGCAATCGTGGATCTCGACGCCCTTCAGCTTGATGTTCGGGCCCACGATGAGCTTGCTGCCCGAACCCTCGTCGCGACCGTGGGCTGCATCGGCGGGTGCGGCTGCCGCGGGGATCGGCCGCGCCGCGTTCGAGGCCGGCGTCGGTCCGAGCGAAGGCGCGTTGGCCGCAACCGGTTGCGACGGCGATGGCATGGCGCGCGGATCGCGGGCGCGGTTGAAGAGACCTTCTCCGTATTTCATGACGACCTCCCTCGTGGAAATTATGAAAGTTGGAATGGTGCAAAGCGAAATTGTGAAAACCCAGTAACACGATCCGTGCCAAACGGCGCATTCGCCCGCACTACGCCCCTCGAACACGTGTAACGCGCAGCGCGGAGGAGACGCCGCTCACCGATGATTCGTCGCCCGCGGGCAACGCGTCTCGCGGATTTCTTGCGCAATGCCCTGAATGCAGGCCGTTTCCCCTGTCGCCCCCCACCGACGCGCGTGACCGGATGTGTTTTTTTCCGGTCATCCGCGCGCAGCAAAGGCCGCTCGGAACTGCAATACGGGTGCCCGCTCTAAAAAGCGCAAAACGACAACGAGGGCGCATGACGCGACACCGGCCCGTTAGAGGAGCACGAGCGCTGCTCGCCGCGCTGGTCATTGCGGCCGCATTCCCCGCGCGCGCGCAGCAGCGGCCCACCGTCGACGAGGGCTCGTGGCCGATGCCGGCGCACGACGTCGCGAACACCCGCTTCAGCCCGCTCGACCAGATCGACACGCGCAATGCGCACGCGCTGAAGCTCGCCTTCAGCTTCGCGACGGGCACCACGCACGGCAACGAGGCCGCGCCGATCGTGGTCGGCTCGACCATGTACGTGGCGACGCCGTTTCCCAATACGCTGTACGCGTTCGACCTCACCAAGCCCGGCGCGCACGTGAAGTGGAAGTTCGAGCCGCATCCCAAGCCGAGCGCGCAAGGCGTCGCCTGCTGCGACACGGTGAACCGCGGCGTCGCCTACGACGCGGGGCGCATCTTCATGAACACGCTCGACGGCGACACGGTCGCGATCGACGCCGCGAGCGGCGAGCCGGTGTGGCGCACGCACCTGGGCGACGTCGCGAAGGGCGAGACCATGACGATGGCGCCCTTCGTGGTGAAGGGCAAGGTGATCGTGGGCAACAGCGGCGGCGAGATGGGCGTGCGCGGCTGGCTCACCGCGCTCGACGAGGCGACCGGAAAGATCGCGTGGCGCGCGTACAGCACCGGGCCGGATGCGGACGTGCGCATCGGCCCGCGCTTCAAGCCGCACTACGCGCAGGACCAGGGCAAGGATCTCGGCGTCACGACCTGGCCGCCGCAAGCCTGGAAAACGGGCGGCGGCAATGCGTGGGGCTGGGTCTCCTACGACCCGGAGCTCGACCTCCTCTACTACGGCACCGCCAATCCCGGCCCGTGGGATCCGGAGCAGCGGCCCGGCGCCAACAAATGGACCAGCGGCGTCTTCGCGCGCGATCCGGCGAGCGGGGAGGCGATCTGGTTCTACCAGTGGAGCCCGCACGACCTGCACGACTACGATGGCGTGAACGAGAACGTGCTGGTGGACCTCGAGATCGGCGGACGCACGCGCAAGGTTCTGTTGCACGCGGACCGCAACGGCTACCTCTACGTGCTCGATCGCGCCACCGGAGAGGTGCTCTCCGCGGATGCGTTCGCCTACATCACGACGACGCTCGGCGTCGACCTCGCGACCGGCGGCCTGCGCTACAACCCGGCGAAGGAAGAGCACGCCGGCAAGCCCGTGCGCGACATTTGCCCCGGCTCCGCCGGCGGCAAGGACTGGCAGCCCTCGGCATGGTCGCCGCGCACGCGCCTGCTCTACATCCCCGGCAACAACCTCTGCCAGGACGCGGAGGTCCACGAGACGAGCTACATCGCCGGCACACCGTACGTCGGCGCCGACTTGAAGATGCACCCCGGCCCCGGCGGCTATCGCGGCGAGTTCACCGCGTGGGATCCGGTCAAGCGCAGGAAGGCTTGGTCGGTGCACGAGTACTTTCCGGTGTGGAGCGGCGCCCTCGCGACGGCGGGCGACGTGGTGTTCTACGGCACCATGGACGGCTGGTTCAAGGCGCTCGATGCGCGCACCGGCAAGCTCCTGTGGAAGTACAAGACGAGCTACGGCATCGTCGGCCAGCCGGTCACCTATCGCGGCCCCGACGGCAAGCAGTACGTGGCGATATTGGACGGGGTCGGCGGATGGGCGGGCGCGATCGTCTCGGGCGACCTCGATCCGCGCGACGCGACGGCGGGCGGCGGCTTCGTGAATGCGATGAAGGACCTGCCGAAGTACACGCGGAAGGGCGGGACGCTCTATGTCTTCGCGCTTCCCTAGCCGCGCGCGGCATCGCCTTCGCGCCCACGGCGCCGCGTGGCTGTGCGTCGCGCTCGCTCTCGTGTTCGCCGCAGGGTGCGAGCGCGAGACGCGGCGCTTCGATCCGAAGCCGGTGCCGTCCGATCTTCGGACCCAGCCGCAATCGCTGCCCGACCTGCAGCCCGGGCAGCCCGGACCCGGCATGCGCGAGACCGCCTCGGCCGGGCGCTACGACGAGAAGAGCGCCTACGAGGTCGCGCAGGGCAAGATGCTCTTCCGCTGGTACAACTGCTCGGGCTGCCACGCGCAGGGTGGCGGCAACATGGGCCCGGCGTTGATGGACACGAGCTGGATCTACGGATCCGATCCCGACTCGGTCTTCTCGACCATCATGGACGGTCGACCGCGCGGCATGCCTTCGTTCCGCGGCCGCATTCCCGAGGCGCAGGTGTGGGAGCTCGTGGCCTACGTGCGCTCGATGAGCGGCCTCATTCCCAACGAGGCGGCGCCGAACCGCGACGAAGGCCTGGGAGGCGCGCCGCCCGAGAGCATGCGCAAGCCGCAACCGCCCAAGGACTCCGACGCGAAGGTGGGCGGATGAAGGCTCACGCCATCGCACCGGCGCTTCTCGCCGCGCTCGCTTCGCCGGCCGCCTGGCCGCAGGCCGCGCACGACGCGCTGCAACCCGCCGGCCCGCAGGCCGCGCACATCGCCTCGCTCTGGTGGCTCGCGGTCGCGATCTGCGCCGTCGTCTTCGTCGCGATCCTCGCGGCGCTCGCGTGGGCGCTGTGGCGCGCGCCTCGCGCGCAGGCGAGCACGCCGCCGGAAATCTCGCCGCCGCCCGCGGCCGAGCGGCGCCATGCACGCGGCGTCGCCATCGCCCTCGGCGTGTGCATCGTGCTGCTCGTGGTGATCCTCGTCGGGAGCATCAGCACGGATCGCGCGCTTGCGAGCCTGCCGCTGCAGGACGCCGTCCACATCGACCTCACCGGCCATCAATGGTGGTGGGAGGCGACCTACGACGACCCGCAGCCCGACCGCATCTTCCACACCGCGAACGAGCTGCACGTGCCGGTGGGCCGCCCGGTGATCGTGACCCTGCACTCGGACGACGTGATCCACAGCTTCTGGGTGCCGAGCCTCGACGGCAAGAAGGACCTGATTCCCGGCCGCACCGCGCAGATCGAGTTCCGCGCCGACCGCCCGGGCGACTACCGCGGCCAGTGCGCGGAATACTGCGGCCTGCAGCACGCCTTCATGGCGCTCGACGTGATCGCGATGCCGCCCGGCGAATACGCGGCCTGGGCGGAGGCGCAACGCCGGCCCGCCGCCGATCCCGCGGATCCCCAGGCGCGCCGCGGCCGCGACCTCTTCCTGTCGGGCACCTGCATGATGTGCCACGCGATCCTGGGAACGACGGCGAGCGCACGCAGCGCACCGGATCTCACGCATGTCGCGAGCCGCGCCCGGATCGCGGCCGGACGCCTCGCCAATACGCCCGAGAACCTCGCCGCGTGGATCCACGATCCGCAGGCGATCAAGCCGGGCGCCAACATGCCGGCGAACCTGCTCGCGCCGGACGACCTGCACGCGGTGGTCGCCTACCTGGAGACGCTGCGATGAGCGCCCCGCGCGAGACGCTGCGCGACGGCGACGGGCCCGGCTCGCGCGCCGCCGAGACGCTCGCGATGACCTGGCGCACGCCGAAGGGAATCGTCGGCTGGCTTTCGAACATCGACCACAAGTCCACCGGAAAGCGCTTCATCGTCACGGCCTTCGCCTTCTTCCTCGCCGCGGCGTTCCTCGCGGCGCTCATGCGCACGCAGCTCGTGGTCCCCGACAACCACTTCGTCGGCCCGGACCTGTACAACCAGCTCTTCACGATGCACGGCACCACGATGATGTTCCTTTTCGCGGTGCCCATGATGCAGGGCATGTCGCTCTATTTCGTGCCGCTCATGGTGGGCACGCGCAACACGGCGTTCCCGCGCATGTCCGCGTCGGCGTACTGGATCTACCTCGTGGGCGGCCTCACGCTCTATGCGGGCTTCCTCTGCAACACCGGCGCCGACGCCGGCTGGTTCGCGTACGTGCCGCTCGCCGGCCCGCAGTACGGCATCGGCAAGCGCTCGGACTTCTGGAACGTGCTGGTGAACTTCAGCGAGGCGATGGGGCTCATGGTCGCCGTCGACCTCGCCACGGTGATCCTCAAGATGCGCGCGCCCGGCATGTCGCTGCGCCGGATGCCGATCTTCGCGTGGGCGACGCTCGTCACCTCGATCATGATCATCTTCGCGATGCCCACCGTGATGCTCGGCGCGAACCTGGTGCAGCTCGACCGCATGCTGGGAACGCACTTCTTCAACCCGGGCGCGGGCGGCGACGTGATCCTGTGGCAGCACCTCTTCTGGTTCTTCGGCCATCCCGAGGTGTACTTCATCTTCATTCCCGGGCTCGCCTTCATCTCGTCGATCATCCCGACCTTCGCGCGCCGGCCGATGTTCGGCCACGACGCGGTCGTGCTCTCGCTCATCTCGACCGGGTTCCTGTCGTTCGGGCTGTGGGTGCACCACATGTTCGCGACCAACGTGCCCGACGTGGGCAAGAGCTTCTTCACCGCGATGAGCCTCATGATCGCGATCCCGACCGCGGTGCAGATCTTCTGCTGGATCGCGACGCTCGCGACCGGCCGCATCCAGTGGCGCCCGCCGCTGCTCTACGTGCTCGCGTTCTTCTTCATCCTCGTGCTGGGCGGGCTCAGCGGGCTCCTGCTCGGCTCGGTGCCGATCGACCTGCAGGTGCACGACAGCTACTTCGTCGTGGCGCACCTGCATTACGTCCTCATCGGCGGCGCCGTGTTCCCCCTCTTCGGCGCGTTCTACTACTGGTTCCCGAAGATCACCGGCCGCATGATGGACGAGCGCATCGCGAAGTGGACGTTCTGGATCATGTTCATCGGCTTCAACGTCACGTTCTTCCCGATGCACATCCTCGGCCTGCACGGCATGCCGCGGCGCATCTACACCTACGCCGCGCAGTCCGGATGGGGAACGCTCAACCTGGTGGCGACGGTGGGCGCGTTCATCATGGGATGGAGCGTGCTCCTCTTCGTCGCCAACGTCCTCGCGGGCCTGTGGCGCGGCAAGCCCGCCGGCGAGAATCCGTGGGGCGCCGGCACGCTCGAGTGGTCGGTGCCCTCGCCGCCGCCGCCGTACAACTTCGTGCGCATCCCGGTGGTCTCCTCGCGCGAGCCGCTCTGGTCACGCGAGGAGGGTGCGCCGACGCACGTGAGCGGCCTTTCCGCGCAGACGCGCGAGGGGCTCGTCACGACCGTGATCGACGCCCTGCCCGACGTGCGCTACGGCTATCCGCGGCCGACCATCTGGCCGTTCTTCGCCGCGCTCGCGGTGAGCCTGTGGCTCGACTGGTCGATCTTCTCGACCCAGGGATTCGTGTGGGGCCTCATCCCGCCGGCGATCGCGTTCATCGGCTGGTTCTGGCCGCGCGAGAAGGCGACCGCCGAGGCGCTCGCCCTGGAGAAGGCGCCGTGAGCCGGCGCCGCGAGGCGACTCCGGCGAGCGTCCCCGCGGTGCGGCGCGGCGATGCGCTGGACGTCGCGAACCTGCCCTCCTACGGCTTCAGCCACCGCAGCCTGATGTGGTGGGGCACGGCGGGCATGATGGCGATCGAGGGCGTCGCGTTCGGCTTCATGGTGGTGATCTACTTCTACTTCCGGGCGCTCGACCCGGGGTGGCCGCGCGGAGGCACCGGCGGGCCCGATCTCTTCTGGGGCTCGCTCAACGCGGTCCTCATCGTGGTGAGCGCCATTCCCAACACCGTCGCCGAGAAGGCGGCGATGAATCGCGACCTGCCGAAGGTGCGCATGGGACTGGTCGGCCTCTCGCTCGTGAGCCTCGGGCTCTGCGTCGTGCGCTGGATGGAGTTCACGCGCCTCAACGTGGGCTTCGACGAGAGCGCCTACGGATCCACCGTGTGGACGCTGTTGGGGCTGCACACGTTCAACCTGGTCACCGACGTCGCCGATACGCTGGTCCTCACCGTCCTCATGTACAAGGGGCCGCTCGAGGGCAAGCGCTTCGTGGACATCGCGGAAAACTCCGGCTACTGGGATTTCATCGTGCTCACGTGGCTGCCGATCTACGCGGTGATCTACTGGGCGCCGAAGTTCTAGGGAACGCCATGCGCATCTGGCTCGCGCTGCTGCTCGCCCCGATCCTCGCGCTCACCGACCAGAGCGTCGCCTACGCGGTCTCGGGCTGGGCCTGCTCCCACCAGCAACCGCTCGCCGCCCACGGCGTGCACCTGGTCCTGCTGCTCGCCGTGCTCGCGTGCACGGCGCTCGCCGCGCAACTGTGGCATGCGACCCGCCCGGCGCGGTCGTCGACGCACAAGGCGGACGTGCGGCACTTTCTCGCCGGGCTCGCGACCGCATCCGGCGCGCTCTCCGCGCTCGTCATCGCCGCGATGTGGTATCCGAGCTGGGTGATCTCGCCTTGCTTCAACTGATCCTCGGCGCGGCCGCGCTGCTCTACGCGCGCGGCCTCCTCGTGCTGTGGAAGGCCGCGGGCCGCGGGCGCGGCATCCGTCCGGCGCAGGCGCTGCGCTTTACCCTCGGGTGGCTCGCGCTCGCCGCGGCGCTCGCCCCGCCGCTCGACGACCTCGCGGACCGCTCGTTCGCGCTGCACATGGTCGAGCACGAGCTGCTGATGGTGGTCGCGGCGCCGCTCCTCGTGCTGGGCCGGCCGCTCGAGGCGTGGGCCTGGGCGCTTCCCACTTCGTGGGTGCGCGCGCTGGGGCGCCTCGGCCGTTCGCGCGCCCTCGCACGCCTGTGGGGCTGGATCACCGAGCCGGTGGGCGCGTGGACGTTTCATGCCGCCGCGCTCTGGCTGTGGCACCTGCCGCTCCTCTTCGACGCCGCGCTCGCCGACGAGCGCATCCACGTGCTGCAGCACGCATGCTTCTTCGGATCGGCGCTCGCGTTCTGGTGGGCGGTGTTCGGCCGCGGCGTGCGCGCGCCCGACGGGGCCTCGCTCGCGGGCCTCTTCACGACGCTGCTGCACACCAGCGCGCTCGGCGCGCTCCTCACGGTGGCGCCGACGCCGTGGTACGCCGAGTACGCCGGCACGAATCCCTTCAACCTCACGCCGCTCGAGGACCAGCAGGTGGGCGGCCTGGTGATGTGGGTGCCGGCGGGCTTCGCCTACGTCGCCGCGGGGCTCGCCATCGTCGCGGCCTGGCTGCGCGCGCCCGCGCCGCGCTTCAGATGATCTCGAGCGGGCGCTTGCGCCGCGGCGGCGGGAAGGCGCGATCGAGCTCGGCGAGGGCCTCGTCGTCGAGCCTCACCTCGCGCGCCGCCGCGTTGGCCCGCACATGCGCGACGTTCGACGACTTCGGGATCACCGCCACGCGCGGGTCCCGCAGCAGCCACGCGAGCGCCACTTGCGCGGGCGTCGCGCCGATGCGTTTCGCGACCGCCCTCAACGCGGGATGCGCGGGAAGCGCTCCCTCGTCGAGCGGCGAGTAGGCCATCACGTCGACCTCACGCTGCGCGCACCAGGGCAGCAGGTCGAACTCGACGCCGCGGCGCGCGAGGTTGTAGAGCACCTGGTCCGCGGCGGCGTGGCCGCCTTCCCGCAGCGCCGCGAGCTCCTCCAGGTCGCCCACGTCGAAATTCGAGACGCCCCAGCCGCGGATCTTGCCCTCGGCGCGCAGCCGCTCGAGCGCTTCGACCGTCTCGGCGAGCGGGACGCTCGAGCGCCAATGGAGCAGGTAGAGATCGATCGTCTCCACGCCGAGGCGCTCGAGCGATCCCGCGCAGGCCTTCGCCAGCGCGCGGCGCGAGGCATGGTGCGGATAGAACTTGGTGACGAGGTAGACCTCGTCGCGCCGCCCGCGGATCGCCTCGCCCACCACGCGCTCGGCGCCGCCCTCGCCGTACATCTCGGCGGTATCGACGAGCGAGAGCCCGAGGTCCAGCCCGAGGCGCAGCGCCGCGACTTCCGCGGCGCGTTGCCCCGCGCTCTCGCCCATGTGCCAGGTGCCGAGGCCGAGCCTCGGCATGCCGCCCGGCGCCGGCATCAGATCGCCTGCGCCTCCGCGCCGTACTGCGGGTTCACGCGCTCGGCCTTGGCGCCCATCTTGTTGAGCGCGTTGATGTAGGCCTTGGCGGAGGCGACGACGATGTCGGTGTCGGAGCCCATGCCGTTCACGACGCGGCCGTCCTTCGCGAGGCGCACGGTCACCTCGCCCTGCGAGTCGGTGCCCTCGGTCACGTTGCTCACCGAGTAGAGCAGCAGGTCGGTGCCGCTCTGCACGATGCTCTCGACCGCCTTGAAGGTCGCGTCCACCAGCCCGTCGCCGCGCGCCTCCGCGCGCGCCTCGCGCCCGGCGTCGCCGATCACGACGCGCGCGAACGGCTGCTCGCCGGTCTCCGAGTGCGCCGTGAGGGAGACGAGCTTGTAGCGCTCCACCTCGGGCGTCACGGTCTCGTCGGACATCAGCGCCTGGATGTCCTCGTCGAAGATCTCGCGCTTCTTGTCGGCGAGCTCCTTGAAGCGCGCGAACGCCGCGTTCAGCTGCTCCTCGGAGGCGAGCGCGATCCCGAGCTCCTGCAGCCGCGCCTTGAAGGCGCTGCGGCCCGAGAGCTTGCCCAGCGTGAGCCGGTTCGCACCCCAGCCGACGTCGGCCGCGCGCATGATCTCGTAGGTCTCGCGGTGCTTGAGCACGCCGTCCTGGTGGATGCCCGACTCGTGCGCGAAGGCGTTCGCGCCGACCACCGCCTTGTTCGGCTGCACCGGGTAGCCGGTGATGGTGGAGACGAGCTTGCTCGTGGGAACGATCTGCGTCGCGTCGATGCGCGTCGTGCACGGGAAGAAATCCGCGCGCGTGCGTACCGCCATCACGATCTCCTCCAGCGCCGCGTTGCCCGCTCGCTCGCCCAGGCCGTTGATGGTGCACTCCACCTGGCGCGCGCCCGCCATCACCGCGGCGAGCGAGTTCGCGACCGCCATGCCGAGGTCGTTGTGGCAGTGCGTGGACCATACCGCACGGTCCGCGTTCGGGATGCGCGAGAGGAGGTTGCGGAAGAGCTCGCCCCAGAGCTCCGGCGTGCTGTAGCCGACGGTGTCGGGCACGTTGATGGTCCGGGCGCCGGCCTCGATCGCCTGCTCGAAGATGCGGCACAGGAAATCCACGTCGGAGCGAACCGCGTCCTCGGCCGAGAACTCCACGTCGTCGGTGTACTGGCGCGCCTGCTTCACCGCGCGCACCGCCGCCTCGAGCACCGCGTCGGGCTCCATGCGCAGCTTGTGCTTCATGTGGATCGGGCTGGTCGCGATGAACGTGTGGATGCGGCCCGAGGCCGCGCCCTGGATCGCCTCCCCGGCACGCTTCACGTCGTTGTCGTTGGCGCGCGCGAGCGTGCACACCGTGGATTCGCGCACCACCGCGGCAACCGCGCGGATGGCGTCGAAATCGCCCGGGCTGGAGGCCGCGAAGCCCGCCTCGATGACGTCCACGCGCAGGCGCTCGAGCTGCTTGGCGATGCGCACCTTCTCGTCGCGCGTCATGGCCGCGCCCGGGCTCTGCTCGCCGTCGCGCATGGTGGTGTCGAAGATGATCAATGAGTCCTTCATGGGATCGCTCCGTCGAAAATCGGATGGATTCATCCGTCCCGCTCACCTGGGACGGCCGGATGCTGCACGAATCGGGGGAGGGAGTATTTAGCGCGCGAGGCGCAGCAGCACGAGGCCCAGCGCGAGCGCGCCGAGGCCGCAGAGGCGAAGCGAGAGGGGGTCGCCTGAAGGATGCATGAAGCCAATATAGCCGGTCCCGGGCGGGCTTGGCAAATGCCCTGGCGGGGCCCCGGGCGGATCAGGGGCCGCCGGGCAGGAACGCGTCGCGGCCCGAGCTCGCGCCGTGGCGAAGCAGCAGCGCCGTGATGTCGTGGGCGCCGTGCTCCTCGGCGATGTCGAGCGGCGTCACGCCCGAGAGGTCGCGCGCGTCCGGATCGGCGCCCGCGCCGAGCAGGACCTCGACCGCCTCGTGGAACCCCATCTCCACGGCGAGCGCGAGCGCGGTGGTGCCCTGCTCGTCGCGCAGCTCCAGTTGCGCGCCGCGCGCGACCAGGACCTCGATCGCGGGAAGGTTGCTTTCCTGGATCGCCACCATGAGGAGCGTGCGCCCGCCCGCGCCGATCACGCTGTCGACGGGCGTCGAGGCGAGCATCCGCGCGAAGGCGCCGGTATCGCCCTCCTCGAGCGCGTCGCGGATGCCCGCGTACTGCTTCTGCGTGGCCCCGCTCCTCACGCGTTGCACGGCCCATGCCACGTAGCCCGACAAGCCGTAGAGCACCGCCACCGCCCACAGCACGTGCGAAGGCTTGATCGAGATGAGCAGCAGCGTCACCACGATCACGATCGCCACCCAGAACGGCATCTGGCCGCGCAGGTTGATGTCCTTGCCGCTGTAGAACTTCACGTTGGTGACCATGGTGATGCCGGCATACACCGTGACCGCCGCCGCGAGCCAGCGCACGTCCTCGCCGCGGATGTCGTGCGCGTTGAACGCCCAGATCATGCCCGCGACGAGCGCCGCCGCGGCGGGGCTCGGCAGCCCCGTGAACCAGCGCTTGTCCGCGACGGCGAGCTGCGTGTTGAAGCGCGCGAGCCGCAGCGCCGCGCCCACGCAGTAGACGAACGCCGCGATCCAGCCGATGCGCCCCATGCCGCGCAGCGCCCACTCGTACATGAGGAGCGCGGGCGCGGCGCCGAAGGACACCATGTCGGCGAGGCTGTCGTACTCCGCGCCGAAGGCGGACTGGGTGCGCGTGAGGCGCGCGACGCGGCCGTCCAGGCCGTCCAGCACCATCGCGACGAACACCGCCACGGACGCCTGCTCGAACTGCACGTTCATCCCCTGCACGATCGCGAAGAAGCCCGCGAACAGCGCGAGCGTCGTGAAGAGGTTGGGCAGCAGGTAGACGCCGCGCTTGCGCGCGCGCTCCAGGGTGGGCCGTGCCGCGCGCGGGATGGGAGCGGCCATGGCGGCGTTATGCGGCGCCGAGCTCGGCGAGCACCGTCGAGCCGGCCTTCACCTTGTCGCCGATCGCCACGCGCGGCCGCGCGTCGGGCGGCAGGTACACGTCCACGCGCGAGCCGAAGCGGATGAAACCGAAGCGCTCGCCGCGCACGAGCCGGTCGCCCGCCCTCACGTAGCAGAGGATGCGCCGCGCGACGAGCCCTGCGACCTGCACGCACGTGACGTCGACGCCCGAATCGGTGCGCAGGTGCAGCGCGTTCCTCTCGTTGCCGGAGGAGGCCTTGTCGAGCGAGGCGTTGAGGAAGGTTCCGGCGCTGTACGTGACGGTCTGCAGGGCGCCGTCGACCGGCGAGCGGTTCGAGTGCACGTTGAAGACGTTCATGAAGATGCTCACCTTGAGCGCCTCGCGCTGCAGGTACGGATCGCGCTCCTTTCCGACCACCAGCACGCGGCCGTCGGCGGGGCACACGACGAGGCCCGGATCGTCGGGCACGTCGCGCGCCGGGTCGCGGAAGAACTGCAGCACGAAGAGCGCCGCGAGCCACAACGGAAGCGACCACCAGCCGAAGAAGGCCGCGGCGACCGCCGCCACGATCACCGCGATGGCGAGGTAGGCCCACCCCTCCTTCGCGATGACCGGGTGCGGGTACGGCGTCATGTGAGAGCGATCCGCGTCGGAGCCTGCCCCCGAACGCCATTGTCGGGGGCGGGGAGGACGGCGCTGTGCGTGGCCATGCGGGCGATCAGCTGGTGGACCGGTCCACCAGCTTGTTCTTGCGGATCCACGGCATCATGGCGCGCAGCTTCTCGCCCACCTTCTCGATGTCGTGCTCGGCGAGGAGGCGCCGGCGCGCGTTGAGCGTCGGCGCGCCCGCCCGGTTCTCGAGGATGAAGTCGCGCGCGTACTCGCCGTTCTGGATGCGCTCGAGGATCTCCTTCATCGCCTGGCGCGCCGGAGCGCCCACCACCTTCGGGCCGCTCACGTACTCGCCGAACTCCGCGTTGTTGGAGATCGAGTAGTTCATGTTCGCGATGCCGCCCTCGTAGATGAGGTCCACGATGAGCTTGGTCTCGTGCAGGCACTCGAAGTACGCCATCTCCGGCGCGTATCCCGCCTCGACCAGGGTTTCGTAGCCCGCCTTGATGAGCTCGACGATGCCGCCGCAGAGCACGGTCTGCTCGCCGAAGAGGTCGGTCTCGGTCTCCTCGCGGAAGTTGGTCTCGATCACGCCGCCGCGCGCCGCGCCGATCGCCGCGGCGTAGGAGAGCGCGAGGTCCTTCGCCTTGCCCGAGGCGTTCTGGTGCACGGCGATCAACGCCGGCACGCCGCCGCCCTGCGTGTAGGTCGAGCGCACGAGGTGGCCCGGACCCTTGGGCGCGATCATGATCACGTCGAGGTCGGCGCGCGGCACGATCTGCTTGAAGTGGATGTTGAAGCCGTGCGCGAAGGCGAGCGCGGCGCCCTTCTTGATGTTCGGCTCGACCGACTCCTGGTAGACCTGCGCGTGGTTCTCGTCCGGGAGCAGGATCATCACGAGGTCGGCGCCCTTCACCGCCTCCCCGATCTCCTTCACGGGAATCTTCGCCTTCTCCGCCTTCTGCCACGAGGCGCCGCCCTTGCGCAGGCCCACCGTGACCTTCACTCCGGAATCCTTCAGGTTCTGCGCGTGCGCGTGCCCTTGCGAGCCGTAGCCGATGATGGTGACCTTCTTGCCCTTGACGAGCGAGAGGTCGGCGTCCTTGTCGTAATAGACCTTCATTTGCGTTCCTTCGATGGGGATGGGTTCAGGCCTTCAGCACCCACTCGCCGCGCCCGATGCCGGATACGCCGGTGCGCACGGTTTCCAGGATCGCGCCGCGATCGAGCGCGTCGAGGAAGGCGTCGAGCTTCTCGGTGGTGCCGGTGAGCTCGATCGTGTAGGACTTGTCGGTGACGTCGAGGATGCGCCCGCGGAAGATGTCCGCGGTGCGCTTGATCTCCTCGCGATCCTTGCCGCCGGCGCGCACCTTCACGAGCATGAGCTCGCGCTCGATGTGCTTGCCTTCGGAGAGGTCCACCACCTTCACCACGTCCACCAGCTTGTTCAGCTGCTTGGTGATCTGCTCGACGATCTCGTCGGAGCCGGTGGTGACGATGGTCATGCGCGAGAGCGTCGCGTCCTCGGTGGGCGCGACGGTGAGCGTCTCGATGTTGTAGCCGCGAGCGGAGAAAAGGCCGGCCACACGCGAGAGGGCACCGGCTTCGTTTTCGACGAGGATGGACAGGATGTGGCGCATTTGCGATCGTCATTCCCGCGGAGGCGGGAATCCAGCCAGCACGCGGCGCGGTTAATCTGGGTCCCCGCCTGCGCGGGGACGACGCTTAGAGTTCTTCGGAGAGGATCATCTCCGACATGCCCTTGCCGCCCGGCACCATCGGGAAGACGTTCTCGGTCTGGTCGGTGATGAAGTCCATGAACACCAGCCGGTCCTTCATCGCGAAGGCATCCTTCAGCGCGCCCTCCACGTCCGCCGGCTTCTCGATGCGCATGCCGACGTGCCCGTAGGCCTCGGCGAGCTTCACGAAGTCGGGCAGCGAGTCCATGTACGACTCGCTGTAGCGGTTGCCGTGGAAGAACTCCTGCCACTGGCGCACCATGCCCATGTAGCGATTGTTGAGGTTCACGATCTTCACCGGCAGGTGGTATTGCTTGCAGGTGGAGAGCTCCTGGATGCACATCTGGATGGACGACTCGCCCGTGACGCACGCGACGTCCGCGTCGGGGAAAGCGAGCTTCACGCCCATCGCATAGGGAAGCCCCACGCCCATCGTCCCGAGCCCGCCGGAGTTGATCCAGCGCCGCGGCCGCGCGAACTTGTAGAACTGCGCCGCCCACATCTGGTGCTGGCCGACGTCCGAGGTGACGTACGCATCGCCGCGGGTCACCTCGTAGAGCTTCTCGATCACCGACTGCGGCTTGATGAGCGCCGAGGCGCGATCGTACTTGAGGCAGTCGCGCGCGCGCCAGGCGTCGATCTGCTTCCACCAGGCGGCGAGCGCGGCGGCGTCCGGGCGCGCGCTGCCCGCCTTGAGCTGCGCGAGCATCTCGCCGAGCACTTCCTTCACGCCGCCCACGATGGGCACGTCCACCCGCACGCGCTTCGAGATCGACGAAGGATCGATGTCGATGTGGATGATCTTGCGCGCGGGGTTGCCGGCGGCGAAGTGCGCGGGATTGCCGATCACGCGATCGTCGAAGCGCGCGCCCACCGCGAGGAGCACGTCGCAGTTCTGCATCGCGTTGTTCGCCTCGAACGTGCCGTGCATCCCGAGCATGCCGACGAACTGGCGATCCGTCGCCGGATACGCGCCCAGGCCCATGAGGGTGTTGGTGACCGGATAGCCGAGCAGGTGCACGAGCTCCGTCACCTCGCCCGCGGCTTCGCCGAGGATCGCGCCGCCGCCCACGTAGATCATCGGGCGCTTCGCCTCGAGCAGGAGGTGCAGCGCCTTCTTGATCTGGCCGCCATGGCCCTTGGTGACCGGGCTGTAGGAGCGCAGGTGCAGCTTCTGGGGATAGTGGAAGTGCGTCGGCGTGTTGGAGACGTCCTTCGGGATGTCGACCAGCACCGGCCCGGGACGGCCGGTGGTCGCGATGTGGAACGCCTTCTTGATCGTCACGGCGAGCTGCGACACGTCCTTCACCAGGAAGTTGTGCTTCACCGTGGGGCGCGTGATGCCCACCGTGTCGCATTCCTGGAACGCATCCTCGCCGATCGCCTGGGTGGGCACCTGCCCCGTGATCACCACCAGCGGGACCGAGTCCATGTGCGCCGTGGCGATGCCGGTCACCGCGTTGGTGACGCCCGGGCCGCTCGTGACGAGAGCGACGCCAGGCTTGCCGGTGGCGCGCGCGTAACCGTCGGCCGCATGCAGCGCGCCCTGCTCGTGCCGCGCGAGGATGTGCTTGAGGTTGCCCTTCTGCCGCGCGAGCGCGTCGTAGATGTGCAATACCGCCCCGCCCGGATAGCCGAATACGAACTCGACGCCCTCTTCCTGCAGGCAGCGGATGACGATTTCGGCGCCCGTCAGGGTTTCGCCGGTTTCCGCGAGGGGAGGGAGTTGGAGTTCCATGCTAAGACCTTGTAAATGGAAGGATTTCGGAGGGGGAACCAGAAACATTAGCGCCTGGCTCTCGATTGGTCAAGCAGGAATGGTGCCCCGGACGGCGGCCGATCGAAGCGCGGGCGATGCGCATGCGTTTGCTACCATGCGCGCGAACCCGGGCATCCCGCCCGCCTCGCCGGAGCCCGCCCTGGCCAGCCGCAAGGAACTGTCGGACTTCCTCGCTTCCGTCGAGCGGCGCGCGTTCAAGCAATGCGTGTTCTCGGTGCAGGACGAGGAGGCGGCGCTCGACATCGTGCAGGATGCGATGATGAAGCTCGCGGAGAAGTACGCCGACCGGCCGCCGGCCGAGCTGCCCCTGCTGTTCCAGCGAATCCTGCAGAATGCCACCCGCGACCACTTCCGGCGCGGCAAGGTGCGCTCGACGTGGACGACGCTCCTCTCCAACCTCGGGATGGGCGGCGAAGACGACGAGGCGGACCCGCTCGAGACGCTGGCAATCGAGGATGCCGGCAACGTTCCGGCTTCTCCCGCCGACAGGCTGGAGCAAGCCCAGGTGATGGCGGCCATCGAGGCGGCGGTTCGCGCCCTGCCCGAGCGTCAACGCGAGGCCTTCATGCTGCGTTACTGGGAAGAGCTCGACGTGAGCGAGACCGCCAAAGTCATGGGTTGCTCGGAGGGCAGCGTAAAAACGCATTGCTCCCGGGCGACGCATACTTTGGCGAAAATCCTGAAATCAAAAGGGATCACGCTATGAACGAAAAGCAATTCGCACAACGTCTCCGTCCGTGGCTCGCGCGCACCGAGTCGGCGGTGGGCGAGATGCAGGCTACGAGGCTCAAGGCGGCGCGGTTGCGCGCGCTCGAAGCGGTACGCGAGCCGGTGCGGCTCTTCGGATTGTTCACGGTGGCCGCGTCCACCGCGCAGACCATCCGCTATTCGGTGGTGCAGCGCTCGCTGCTATGGCTGCCCGTGGTCGCCCTGCTCGCCACGCTCACCTTCCAGACCATGCGCGAGACGGATCCCGGCGCGATCGACGCCCAGCTCCTCACCCAGGAGCTGCCTCCGGACGCCTTCCTCGACCAGGACTTCCAGGCATGGCTCGATCAACCGCAAGGCTGATCGCCGGCGCGTTCCTGCTGGCGATCACCTGCGCGGCGGGCGCGCGCGAGCTCCAGACCCCGCAAACGCCGTGGAAGACGCTCACGCCGGAGCAGCAACGCATCCTCGGGCCCGTCGGCCCGGAGTGGGACCGCATGCCGGGCTACCAGCAGCAGCGGCTGCTCGGAGCGGCGCGGCAATATCCGTCGATGCAGCCGATCCAGAAGGATCGCTTCGAGCGGCGCATCCGCGACTGGTCGCAGATGACGCCGGACCAGCGCAGGGCCGCCCGCGAGACCTTCCAGGGGCTGCGCCGCCTGCCGCCGGAAAGACAGCACGAGCTGCGCGAGCGCTGGCTGCGCGCGCATCCCGAACGAACCCATCGGTGAGCGCCGCGCCGCTCGCGCGGCGGGCTTCCCTCGGCCGGAGGCTCGGAAGCTCGCTCTACGACCTGCTCCTCAACGTGGCGATCGCGATGGTCGCCACGCTGCCGTTCATCGTCCTCGCGGGCGACGCCACCGGGGGCTGGAAGCGCCACGCGCTGCAGCTGTGGGACATCGCGTGGATCGGCGCCTACTACGTGTGGTTCTGGACCCACGGCGGCCAGACGCTCCCGATGCAGACCTGGCGAATCCGCATCGTGCGCGCGGCCGACGGCGGCCCGGTGAACACCGGCCGAGCGATCCACCGCTATGTGCTCGCCGTGCTGGGCTTCGTCGCGCTGGGGCTGGGCTTCGCCTGGGCGCTCGTCGACCGCGAGCGCCAGTTCCTGCACGACCGCCTCGCCGGCACCGCGATCGTCGACGCGCGCTAGCGCCGCTCGGCGCGGTGCAGCCCGAATGCGGCCACCGCGACCACGATCGCGAGCGGCGCCCCCGCGGAGAAGAGCGCCGGCCAGTCGTTGAGCAGCCCGATGTGCGAGAAGAGGCGCCCGGCGAAGTGGAAGCCGAGGCCGAAGAGGATGCCCATGACGATCTTCGCGCCGACGCCGCCCGAGCGCGCCGACTGCAGCGCGAACGGGATCGCCATCACCATGAGCGCGATCGCGACCAGCGGGTACAGCAGCTTGTTCCAGAACGCGATCTCGTAGCGCGTGGCTTTCTGCCGGTTCTCGCGCAAGTGGTCGATGTAGGCGCGCAGGTTCGCCGCCGACATCTGCTCCGGGACGATCTTGAGCACCGAGAGGATGTCGGGCGTGAGCACCGAATTCCAGGTGGCCGTCGGCAGGTGCTGCAGGACCGCCTTGTCGCCCTCGAAGCGCGTGAGCTCCACGTTCGAGAGCTTCCAGCGGTTCGGTCCCTCGTAGGTGCCCTTCTCGGCGCGGCTGATCGAAGCGAGCCGGAAATGCGGGCCGAAATCGAAGATGCGCAGGTTGAGGAGCGTGGTATCGGGGGTGACGTCCTGGATGTTCACGAAGCTGTTCTCGTCGCGCACCCAGAAGCCGGAGCGGAACTCGCGCGCGACGATCGAGCGCGTCGCCCGGAGCCGCAGGTCCTTGGCCGCCTCCTCGGTATACGGCGTCACCAGCTCGCCCATCGCCATGGTGAGGAGCGCGATCGCGAGGCCCGCGCCGGCGACGTTCAGGGCGAGCTGCGCGAGGGAAAAGCCCGAGGCGCGCATCACCGTGATCTCGGAATGCTCCGACATGCGCGCGAGGGCGAACAGCGTGCCGATGAGGCCCGCCGCCGGCAGCAGCACGTAGGCGTGCGAGGCGAGCGAAAGGCCCACGTAGCCCAGCATCTGCGGCAGGTGGTAGTTGCCCTTGCCCAGGTCGTCGAGCTCGCGGATGAGGTCGAAGAACGCGAAGAGCGCGAGCAGCGCCACCAGGACGAAGAGGCTGGTGACGAGGATCTCGCGGGCGAAGTAGCGGAACAGCATCTGCGGTCAGACCCAGGGGTCAGACCCTGGTCTTGCCTTTGCTCGGTTCAGGGTCGACCCCGGTTTGATTGGCACCTACTGATTCTTCTTCAGCTGCTCGAGGATCGCCGGGTTCTCGAGCGTGGAGACATCCTGGGTGATGTCCTCGCCCTTCGCGATCGAGCGCAGCAGCCGCCGCATGATCTTGCCCGAGCGCGTCTTCGGCAGGTTGTCGCCGAAGCGGATGTCGCGGGGCTTGGCGATCGAGCCGATCTCCTTGCCGACCCAGTCGCGCAGCTCCTGCGCGAGGCGCTTGGCGTCTTCGCCGGTGGGACGCGCTCCCTTCGGCACGACGAAGGCGACCACCGCCTCACCGGTGAGCTCGTCGGGGCGCCCCACCACGGCGGCCTCGGCGACGAGCTTCGTGTTCGCGACCAGCGCGCTCTCGATCTCCATGGTGCCGAGGCGGTGTCCCGAGACGTTCAGCACGTCGTCGATGCGGCCCATGATGCGGAAGTAGCCGTCCTCGTCGGTGCTCGCCCCGTCGCCCGCGAGGTAGTACCTGCCCTTGAACTCGTCGGGGTAGTAGCTCTTGCGGAAGCGCTCGGGGTCGCCCCAGATGGTGCGGATCATCGAGGGCCACGGGCGCTTGATCACGAGGATGCCGCCTTTGCCCCGGCCGACCGGTTGCCCGGTCTCGTCGACGATGTCGGCGACGATGCCCGGAAGCGGCAGCGTGCAAGAGCCCGGCTTCATCGGCGTCGCGCCCGGAAGCGGCGTGATCATGTGGCCGCCGGTCTCGGTCTGCCACCAGGTGTCGACGATCGGGCAGCGCGACTCGCCGACCGTCTCGTAGTACCACATCCATGCCTCCGGGTTGATCGGCTCGCCGACGGTGCCGAGGATGCGCAGCGAATTCAGGTCGTACTTCTTCGGCTGGTCGCCGCCCGCCTTGATGAGCGAGCGGATCGCGGTGGGCGCGGTGTAGAACACGCTCACCTTGTGGTCCTGGATCATCTTCCAGAAGCGCCCCGGGTCGGGATAGGTCGGCACGCCCTCGAAGATCACCTCGGTCGCGCCGACGCCGAGCGGGCCGTACACGACGTAGCTGTGGCCCGTCACCCAGCCGACATCGGCCGTGCACCAGAAGACGTCGCTCGGCTTGTAGTCGAACACCCAGCGCATGGTGAGCATGCAGTGCAGGATGTAGCCGCCGGTCGAGTGCTGCACGCCCTTCGGCTTCCCGGTCGAGCCCGAGGTGTAGAGGATGAAGAGCGGATGCTCGGCATTCACCGGCACCGGCGGGCACTCGTCGGGCTGGCCCTTCACGACGTCGTCCCACCACAAATCGCGTCCCGCCTTCATCTGCACCGGCGAGCCGGTGCGCTTGTAGACGATCATGTGCTTCACGCAGTCGCAGCCGCCCATGCCGAGCGCCTCGTCGCACGCGGGCTTGAGCGGGATCTCCTTGCCGCCGCGCATCTGGCCGTCGGCGGTGATGATCGCGACCGCGCCCGCGTCGATGGTGCGCTCGTGCACGCTCTTCGCCGAGAAGCCGCCGAAGACCACGGAGTGCGTGGCGCCGATGCGCGCGCAGGCGAGCATCGCGACCACCGCCTGCACCGACATCGGCATGTAGACGAGGACGCGCTCGCCCTTGCGGACGCCGAGCGACTTCAAGCCGTTCGCGAACCGGCAGGTGCGCTGGTAGAGCTCGCGATAGGTGACCTTCGTGACCCGGCCGTCGTCCGCCTCGAAGAGGATCGCGATCTTGTCGGGCTGCGTCTTCAGGTGCCGGTCGAGGCAGTTCTCGGATGCGTTGAGCTCACCGTCGTAGAACCACTTGTAGAAGGGCGCATTCGACTCGTCGAGCACCTTGGTGAAGGGCTTGGTCCAGAGCAATTCGCTGCGCGCGTGCTTCGCCCAGAAGCCTTCGAAGTCCTTCTCGGCCTCGCGGCACATCGCCTCGTAGGCCGCCATGCCGGAAATGTTTGCCTGCTTGACGAGCGCCGGCGGCGGCGGAAAGACGCGGGACTCCTGCAGCACCGACTCGATGGTGGACATGGCGCCTCCTCTTCGTTGTTCGATCGATTTATAGCATAGCGTCCCGGGCCGGTCGTGGACCCACACCGCCTTTGACCTCCCGCGACGGCGGTGCTAGCGTGGCTTCGGTTCCCGGCCTCCTCCATGAGCGCACTCCCCAGCTCCACGCTGCCGCCCGCCGCGAGCGCTGCATCCGGCGCCACCCCGACCGCCGCCGAGATCCTCGGCGACTACTGGCCCGGGATCCAGATCTACTATCCGCCGGTCAAGTACGCGCCCTCGCTCGGCATCTACGAGGACCTCGAGCAGGCCGCGCAGCGCTTCCGCAAGCACGCGTGGAACACCACGGCGCACACGCTGCTCTTCGACCTCGAGGACGGATGCCGCCAGAAGGAGATGAGCCGCGAGCTCCTCGCACGCGAGCTCCCGCGCATGCCGCGGCGCAAGGAAGTGCAGGTCGCCGTGCGCATCAACCCGTTCCGCACCGAGGAGTACGACAAGGACCTGCAGCTCGTGCGCGCGCTCGCGGGGCACTTCGACGTCGTCATCCTCGCGAAGGCGGGCGAGGCCTACGGCGCGCCCGAGATCCGCGACCTCTCCGCGGTCCTCGTCGCGGTCGATCCGCGCATGACGATCCAGCCGATCATCGAGCACCCGAAGTCGCTCAAGATCGCGCCCGACCTCATGCAGTACCCGACCGTGAAGCACGTCGTCTTCGGCATCCACGACTTCTCCAAGGCGATGGGCATCCACATCACGCCGCAGAACTGGACCCGGGAGCTGCAGTTCTACCTGCACGACCTGCTGTTCGAGGCGCGCATCGCCGGCAAGGGCGTGATCGGCGCGGTCGAGACGCTGATCGGGAACGCGGCGATGCCCGAGGAGTTCTTCGAGCCGCACGACGTGCGCCGCTGGCTCGACCTGCAGGGCGACGAGGAGTCGCGCGTCGTCTACCGCCACGCGTGCGAGGAAGCGTCGATGGGGCTTTCCGGCAAGCAGGTGATCCATCCCTCGCACGTGCACCCGTGCAAGGTGGCGTTCACGCCGTCGCCCTCCGAGATCAAGACGCGCATCCGCATCCTGGAAGCGGCGATCGAGGCCGACGCGCTGCTCGGCGGCGCCATCAAGTTCGAGGGCGAGATGCTCGATCCGCCGATGTTCGGCAAGGCGCTGCAGACGCTGCTGCGCGCCCATGCGCTCCACGCGCTCGCGCCGGAGGACACCGCGTTCGCGATGGACGTGCTGCGCAAGCTTCCCGCCCAGGTGGTGCGCGAGAACTGGCCCTACGGCGTCATCCTGTGAGCGCCGCCCGCGGGCCCGGTCGCGGATGAAATCGCCGCTCGCGCCCGACGAGCGTTCGCTTCGCGCGGCGCTGCAGGCGGGCATGGCGCACCACGATGCGGGACGCCTCGCCGAAGCCGAGGCGATCTATCGCGAAGTGCTCGCGGCGTTTCCCGACCGGCCCGAGGCCCTCGTCCTGCTCGGCGACATCGCGCATCGCACCGGACGCAGCGCCGAAGCGCTCGAGCGGCTCGAGCACGCGGTGCGCGTGAACCCGTCCGCGGCGAGCTATCACCAACAGCTCGGGATGGTGCTCGAATCGTGCGGCCGGCTCGCCGAGGCGGAGCGCGCCTATCGCAAGGCGCTCGCGGCGAACGGCGGCAATCCGGCGTACCTCGACCTGGGCAACGTGCTCCTCGCGCAGGGCCGCGCCGACGAAGCGGTCGCGGCCTACCGGCGCGCGATCGCGCAGCGCCCGGCGGAGGTCGCCGCGCGCAACAACCTCGGGCGCGCGCTGGAAGCCCAGGGGCGGCTGGACGAAGCGCTCGGCGCCTACCGCGAAGCGCTGGCCCTCGGCGAGCCGGCGGAGCTGCGCGCGAACTTCGCGCGGTGCGCGGCACGCGGCGCGCGCCTTCCCGCCGACGAGCCGTTCCGTGCGCTGCTCGCGCGCGCGCTCGACGAGGCGTGGGCGCGGCCGGCCGATCTCGCGCGCCCGGCGATCGCGTTGATCCGTGCGGATGCGCAACTGCGGCGCCCGATCGAGGCGGCGCTCGCGGCGTGGCCCGCGCGGCTCCCCGCCACGGAGCTCTTCGGCGCCTCGACGCTGCCGGCGCTTTCGCGCCACGCGCTGCTCCTCGCCCTGCTCGCCAATGCGCAGGTGTGCGATGCGGGACTCGAGCATTTCCTCACCGCCGCGCGCCATGCGCTGCTCGAGCTCGCGGCCGGAACCGGCGACCTTGCGAGCGGTCGCGGCGACGTCGCGGCACGCCCTGGCGAGCTCGCCGAGGGCGTGGACTTCGCGTGCGCGCTCGCGCGGCAATGCTTCCTCAACGACTATCTGTTCGGCCTCACCGCGCCGGAGGCCGAACGCGCCGCCGCCCTCGCGCAGGAAATCGAAGCGGCGGTGGCCGCGGGACAAACGGTCCCGCCCGCACGCCTGGCGATCGCCGCGGCCTACGCGCCGCTCGGTACGCTCGCCTGCGCGCCGGCGCTCCTCGAACGCGACGGCCCCGCCGTCCTGCATGCGGTGCTCGTGCAGCAGGTCGAGGCGCCGCGCCTCGAACGCGAGCAGCTGAGCGGCATCGCCCGCCGCACCGCGATCCGGGACGAGGTTTCGCTCGAGGTCCGGCGCCAATACGAGGAGAGCCCGTATCCGCGCTGGGTCGGCTGTGCGCCGTCCGAGCCGCTCGCGTTCGACGCGCACGTCCGCGAGCTCTTTCCGCGCGCGCCCCTCGCGGGGCTGCCCGCTCAGCCCGAGATCCTCGTCGCCGGATGCGGCACCGGACAGGAGTCGGTGGAGATCGCGCGCCGGTTTCCCGCCTCGCGCGTGCTCGCGATCGACCTCAGCGCCGCGAGCCTCGCCTTCGCGATGCGCAAGAGCCGCGAGCTCGGCGTGGCGAACCTCGAATACGCGCAAGCCGACATCATGGAGATCGGCAGCCTCGGGCGCACGTTCGACTTCATCTCCTGCGTGGGCGTGCTGCACCACCTGCGCGATCCCCTCGCGGGCTGGCGCGCGCTCGCCGCGCTCCTCGCTCCGGGCGGCTTCATGCAGGTGGGCCTGTACAGCGAGATCGCGCGGCGCGAGATCGCCGCGGCGCGCGACCTCATCGCCGCGCGCGGCTACGCGGCCGATGCCGAGGGCATCCGGCGCTGCCGCGAGGAGCTGCTCGCCTCGCCGCGCTTCGCCGGCGTCACGCGGCTGCGCGATTTCTACGGCCTGCACGAGTGCCGCGACCTGCTCTTCCACGTGGAGGAGCACCGCTACTCGCTGCCGCAGGTGGGCGAAATGGCGGCCTCGCTCGACCTCGAGCTCCTCGGGCTCGTGGTCGATCCGGCGATGCGCCGGCGCTGCGCCACGCGGCTTCACGGCGGCGAGCCGGACTTGGCCGCGTGGGACGCGTTCGAGCGCGACTTCCCCGAGGCCTTCGCCGGCATGTACCTCTTCTGGGTGCGCAAGCCCGGCGGAACCTGAACGCGGCGCGATTACAATAGCGGCGATGGAACCCAGCGCCTCGAAGGGCGGCGTACGCCCTCTCGACGGAATCACCGTGGTCTCGCTCGAGCATGCGATCGCGGCCCCGTTCTGCACGCGCCAGCTCGCGGACCTCGGCGCCCGCGTGATCAAGGTGGAACGCGCCGGCGAGGGAGACTTCGCGCGTTACTACGACACCCGCGTGGCCGGGCTCTCCTCGCACTTCGTGTGGGTGAACCGCTCGAAGGAAAGCCTCGCGCTCGACCTCAAGAGCGCGGCGGCGAGCGAGGTGATGGAGCGCCTGCTCGCGAGGGCCGACGTGTTCGTGCAGAACCTCGCGCCCGGTGCGGCCGCGCGCCTGGGCCTTTCCGCCGGCCAGTTGCACGCGCGCAACCGCCGCCTGGTCGTGTGCGACATCTCCGGCTACGGCAACGACGGGCCCTATCGCGACCGCAAGGCCTACGACCTGCTGATCCAGGCCGAGGCGGGCTTCCTCTCCGTCACCGGCACGCATTCCGAGCCCGCCAAGGCCGGCGCCTCGATCGCCGACATCGCCGCGGGCATGTACGCCTACAGCAGCATCCTCGCCGCCCTGCTCCTGCGCGATCGCACCGGCGAAGGCTCGCACATCGACGTCTCCATGCTGGAATCGCTCGCCGAATGGATGGGCTACCCGCTCTACTACGCCTACGGCGGCGCCGATCCCCCGCCGCGCCTGGGTGCCGCGCACGCGACGATCTATCCTTACGGTCCGTTCGTCGCGGGCGACGGGCGCACCGTGATGCTGGGGCTGCAGAACGAGCGCGAATGGCAGAAGTTCTGCGAGGTGGTGCTCGAGGATCGCGCGCTCGCGAGCGACCCGCGCTTCGAGAGCAATGCGCAGCGCAACGCCCATCGCGAGGCCCTGCACGCGCTCATCCTCGAGCGTTTCGGCCGCCTCACGAGCGCGCAGGTGCGCGAGCGGCTGGATCGCGCGCAGATCGCCAACGCCGACATGAACACCATGCACGACGTCTGGCGCCATCCGCAGCTCGCCGCGCGCGGCCGCTGGAGCGAGGTGGCCTCGCCCGCCGGCCCGCTGCCCGCGTTGCGGCCGCCCGGTGCGAACGACCGCTTCGACTCCCGCATGGACCCGATCCCGCGCGTGGGCGAGCACAACGAGCCGATCCTGCACGAGCTCGGCTTCGACGACGCCTTCATCGAGCGCATCGGCAATCCACCCGCGGCGCGCACCGCGCGAGCGCAGCCGTGACATCCGCCCTCGCCGAAGCGGCGAGCTTCCTCTTCGTGCCCGGCAATCGACCCGATCGATTCGCAAAGGCGGCGGCGAGCGGCGCGGACGCCGTGATCGTCGACCTCGAGGACGCGGTGGCACCCGCGGAAAAGCCGCGCGCGCGCGAGTTTGTGCGCGCAGCGTGGCCGAGTCTCGCCGCCCACGGCATTCCGGTCGTCGTGCGCGTGAATGCCGCAGCGTCGGGCTTCCTCGCCGAAGATCTCGCGGCGTTGCAGGGTCTTTCGCCGCGGCCCGTGGTGATGCTGCCGAAGGCGGAATCGGCCGCGCACGTGGCGCGGGTGCGCGAATCGCTGCCCGACGCCGCGGTGATGCCGCTCGTCGAGACCGCGGCCGGCCTGCGCGCGATCGACGAGGTGGCGCGCGCGCCCGGCGTCGCGCGGCTCGCCATCGGCCACCTCGATTTCATGGCGGACACCGGCATGAGCTGGAGCGAAGGCGAGCCGGAGCTCGCGCCGCTGCGCTTCGCCGTGTCGATCGCGACGCGCCTCGCGGGACTCGCGCCCGCGGTGGACGGGGTCACCGTGCAGACCGACGACGAGCCGCGCCTGCGCGAAGATACGCTGCGTGCGAAGCGCTTCGGTTTCGGCGGCAAGCTCTGCATCCATCCGAAGCAGGTCCGCGTGGTGAAGGAAGCCTTCGCGCCCGCGCCCGAAGAGCTCGCATGGGCGCGGCGCGTGGTGGAAGCCGACGCCGCCTCCGGCGGCAGCGCCGTGAAGGTCGACGGCAGGATGGTGGACGCGCCGGTGGTCGCCACCGCGCGGCGCATCCTCGCGCGCGCCGCCCGGCGCTGAGCGGCGGACCGGAGGTCCGGTCGCGCGATGGTAAAATTGCAGGGCTGAAATCCCTTCGGGAGCGCGTTCCGCGCCTCCGCCCCCATCCCATGACCGTGATCCGCGAGCAGGACTTCATCCAGTCGGTCGCCGACGCCTTCCAGTTCATCAGCTACTACCATCCGGAGGACTACATCCGCGACCTCTGGAAGGCGTACCAGCGCGAGCCGTCGCCGGCGGCGAAGGACGCGATGGCGCAGATCCTCATCAACTCGCGCATGGCCGCGGAAGGGCATCGGCCGATCTGCCAGGACACCGGCATCGCGATCGCCTTCATCCGCGTGGGGATGGACGTGCGGTGGGAGACCAGGCTCTCGCTCGAGCAGCTGGTGAACGAAGGCGTGCGCCGCGCGTATACCGATCCGGACAACCCGCTGCGCGCCTCGATGCTCGCCGATCCCGACGGCAAGAGGAAGAGCACCGGCGACAACACGCCCGCGGTCACGCACGTGGAGCTCGTCCCCGGCGACCAGGTCGAGGTGATCGTCGCGGCGAAGGGCGGCGGCTCGGAGAACAAGTCGAAGTTCGCGATGCTGCTGCCGAGCGACTCGATCGTCGACTGGGTGCTCTCGATCGTTCCGACGATGGGCGCGGACTGGTGCCCGCCGGGAATGCTCTCGCTCGGCATCGGCGGCTCGCCGGAGAAATGCATGCTGATGGCGAAGTGGGCGATGATGGAGCCGCTCGACATCCACGATCTCATGGCGCGTGGAGCGAAGACGCGCGAGGAGGAGCTGCGCCTCGAGCTCTACGAGAAGGTGAACGCGCTCGGCATCGGCGCGCAGGGCCTGGGCGGCCTCTCCACCGTGCTCGACGTGAAGGTCACCGGATTCGCGACGCACGCCGCATCCAAGCCGGTCGCGCTCCTCCCCAACTGCGCCGCCACGCGCCACGCGCACTTCGTGCTCGACGGGAGCGGCCCGGCCAGGCTCGAGGCGCCCTCGCTCGACGCGTGGCCCAGGCTCGCGCTCGACTTCTCCACCAGCAAGCGCGTGAACCTCGACACCATCACGAAGGAGGAGATCGCGACGTTCAAGTCCGGCGATCGCCTGCTCCTCTCCGGCAAGCTCCTCACCGGCCGCGACGCCGCGCACAAGCGCATCGTGGACATGCTCGCGCGGGGCGAGAAGCTGCCGGTGAGCCTCGCCGGCCGCTTCATCTACTACACCGGCCCCGTCGACGCGGTGCGCGACGAGGTCGTGGGACCGGCGGGCCCGACGACCAGCTCGCGCATGGACAAGTTCGTCGAACCCGTGCTCGCGCAAACCGGGCTCTTCGGCATGGTGGGCAAGAGCGAACGCGGGCCGGTCGCCACGGAGTCGATCCGGAAGCACGGCGCGCTCTACTGCATCGCCGTGGGCGGCGCGGCCTACCTCGTGTCGAAGTCGATTCGCGCCTCGCGCGTGCTCGCCTTCGAGGACCTCGGCATGGAAGCGATCCGCGAGTTCGAGGTGAAGGACATGCCGGTGACGGTCGCGGTCGATGCGCAGGGCAACGCCGTGCACAAGAGCGGGCCGGCCGAGTGGCGCGCGCGCATCGGCAAGATCCCGGTCGCGGTGGTGTAGGGAAGGAACGCACCATGCCCAGGGCCGCCCAGCAGGCGAGCGGCTCGGCGGACGCGCTTTGGCTCGCACGCGAGTCGGCAGAGCGGCCCCCGTTGCTGATCGTCACCGCCAGCGCACAGGATGCGGAACGGCTGCGCGAGGAGATCGCGTGGTTCGCGCCGAAGCTTCGCGTGCACCGGCTCCCGGACTGGGAGATCCTGCCCTACGACCAGTTCTCGCCGCACCCGGACCTCGTCTCCGAGCGGCTCGCGACCTCGTGGCAGCTCGCGAACGGCGCGTTCGACGTGGGCATCGTGCCGGTCACGACCGCGCTGCAGCGCCTCGCGCCGCGCGCCTACCTCGCGGGCCGCACCTTCCATCTCGCCGCCAAGCGCAAGCTCGACCTCGAGGCGCTGCGCGGCCAGTTGGTGTTCGCCGGCTACGCGCACGTGCAGCAGGTGATGGGGCCCGGAGAATTCTGCGTACGCGGCGGCCTCGTCGACCTCTATCCGACCGGCAGCAGCGTTCCGTACCGCATCGACCTCCTCGGCGACGAGATCGATACCATCCGCACGTTCGACGTGGACACGCAGCGCTCGATCTACCCGGTCTCCGAGGTGCGGATGCTGCCGGCGCGCGAGTTCCCGCTCGACGAGGAAGGACGCGCGCATTTCCGCGAATGCTTCCGCGAGCGCTTCGAGGGCGATCCCACCAAGAGCCGCATCTACAAGGACGTCTCCGCGGGCATCGCGCCCGCGGGCGTCGAGGCCTACCTGCCGCTTTTCTTCGATGAAACGGCGACGCTCTTCGATTACGTGCCGGCGAACGCGAGGTGGATCGTGCACGGCGACGTGGGCGCGGCGGCCGAGGCGTTCTGGAAGGATCTTCGCTCGCGCTACGAGCTGCTGCGCGGCGACCGCGACCGGCCGCTGCTCGATCCGCGTCACCTGTACATCCCGGTCGAGGACTTCTTCGTCGGGCTGAAGGAGCGGCCGCGGATCGACGTGGCCCGTCATCCCCGTGGCGGCGGGGATCCGCCGATGGATTCCCGCCCGCGCGGGAATGACGGAGGCCACGACGCCCTCCTATCCGAGCCCGTGCCCGCCATCGACGTCGATCGCCGCTCGGTCGAGCCGCTCGCGCGCCTGCAGAAGTTCGTCGACGAGTTCGACGGGCGCGTGCTGATCGTCGCGGAAAGCGCGGGACGGCGCGAGACGCTCTCGCAGTTCTTCGCCGAGCACCACTTCCACCCGACGCTGGTGGACGACTGGGATCGTTTCCGCGAGGCGACGCACCCGCTCGCGATGACCTACGGGCCGCTCGCCTCCGGCTTCGTGCTGGGCGAGGAAAGGCTCGCCGTCATCACCGAAGCCGAGCTCTATCCCGGCCAGGTGCGGCAATCGCGCCGCCGCGACGCGCGCGCGCGCGCGGGCGCCGAGGGCATGGTGCGCGACCTCGCCGAGGTGAAGCCCGGCGACCCGGTGGTGCACAGCCAGCACGGCATCGGCCGCTATCTCGGCCTCGTCACGCTCGACCTCGGTGAAGGCGTGATGGAGTTCCTGCACCTCGAGTACGAGGGCGGCGACAAGCTCTACGTGCCGGTCTCGCAGCTGCACGTGATCAGCCGCTACACGGGAGCCACGCCCGAGTCGGCGCCGATCCACCGCCTCGGCAGCGGCCAGTGGGAGAAGGCGAAGCGCAAGGCCGCGCGCCAGGTGCGCGACACCGCCGCGGAGCTCCTCGACCTCTACGCGAAGCGCCTCGCGCGCGAGGGCTACGCGTTCCCGTTGAAGCTGCAGGACTACGAGGCCTTCACCGCGACCTTCCCGTTCGAGGAAACCCCGGACCAGGCCGAGGCGATCCAGTCGGTGATCGTCGACATGACGCTGGGACGCCCGATGGACCGGCTCATCTGCGGCGACGTGGGGTTCGGCAAGACCGAGGTCGCGATGCGCGCCGCCTTCATCGCGGTCGCCGCCGGCAAGCAGGTGGCGATCCTGGTGCCCACGACGCTCCTCGCCGAGCAGCACTTCGAGAACTTCAGCGACCGCTTCGCCGCCTTCCCGGTGAAGATCTCCGAGCTCTCGCGCTTCCGCAGCTCCCGGGAAGTCGCCAGGTCGCTCGAGGGGCTCGCCTCCGGCTCCATCGACATCGTGATCGGCACGCACAAGCTGATCCAGAAGGACGTGAAGTTCGCGAACCTCGGCCTCGTCATCATCGACGAGGAGCACCGCTTCGGCGTGCGGCAGAAGGAGGAGCTCAAGAAGCTGCGCGCCGAGGTGGACGTGCTCACCCTCACCGCGACGCCGATCCCGCGCACGCTCGCGATGTCGCTCGAGGGCCTGCGCGACTTCTCGGTGATCGCGACCGCGCCGCAGCGCCGGCTCGCGATCAAGACCTTCGTGCACCGGCTCTCGGAGGGCATCGTGCGCGAGGCGGTGCTGCGCGAGCTCAAGCGCGGCGGCCAGGCCTACTACCTCTACAACGACGTCGAGACGATCGAGAATCGCCGCGCGGAGCTCGAGGCGCTGCTTCCCGAGGCGCGCATCGCGGTCGCGCACGGCCAGATGCGCGAGCGCGAGCTGGAAGCGGTGATGCGCGATTTCTACCACCAGCGCTCGAACGTGCTGCTCTGCTCGACCATCATCGAGACCGGCATCGACGTGCCCTCGGCGAACACGATCCTCATCCACCGCGCCGACAAGTTCGGGCTGGCGCAGCTCCACCAGTTGCGCGGACGCGTCGGGCGCTCGCACCACCAGGCCTATGCGTACCTCCTCACGCCGCCCGAGGATGCGCTCTCCGCGTCGGCGAAGAAGCGCCTCGAGGCGATCCAGGCGATGGAGGAGCTGGGCGCGGGCTTCTACCTCGCGATGCACGACCTCGAGATCCGCGGCGCGGGCGAGGTGCTCGGCGAGTCGCAGTCGGGCGGCATCCACGAGGTGGGCTTCGCGCTCTACACCGAGATGCTGGAGCACGCGGTGAAGTCGCTCAGGAAAGGCAAGGAGCCGGACCTCTCGCGCCCGCTCGAGGTGGCGACGGAAGTGAACCTGCACGCGCCGGCGCTGCTGCCGGAGGCGTATTGCGGCGACGTGCACGAGCGCCTGGTGATCTACAAGCGGCTCGCGAACTGCGAGGCCGAGGAGGATCTCGAGCGCCTCACCGAGGAGCTGGTGGACCGCTTCGGTCCGCTGCCGGACGCCGCCCGTGTCCTCCTCGAGTGCCACAAGCTTCGCATCCAGGGCGCTCCGCTCGGGGTGCAGAAGATCGACGCCGCGCCCTCGGGAATCGTGGTGCAATTCGTGCCGGAGCCCCCGGTGGACGCGCGCCGCGTGCTTTCGCTGGTGCAATCGAGCCGCATCTACCGCCTGCCCGGTCCCGACCGCGTGAAGATCGACATGAAGCACGATGACCTTCGCCAGCGCTCGAACGAGGTACGCCAGTTCCTGAAGAAGCTCGTGTAATGAACCTCGTCATCCAGGGAGAAGAGGTCGACACGCCGGACCTCAAGGCGCTCGCGAAGATCGCCGAGGGCGAAGCGATCGAGCGCGTGTCGGCGAACGCGTTCCGCATCGCGAACGCGAACGCCGCCTCGCGCGAGGCGGTGGCCGCGCACTGCGAGCGCGCGAAGCTCGACTTCGGCTTCGTCGCCGACGGCCGCAAGCTCTCCGATTTCGCGCTCCTCGCGATGGACATGGATTCGACGCTCATCGGCATCGAGTGCATCGACGAGATCGCGGATTTCGCCGGACGCAGGAAGGAAGTCGCGCAGGTGACCGCGGCGGCGATGCGCGGCGAGATCGACTGGCCCGAGAGCCTGCGCCGGCGCGTCGCGGCGCTCGCCGGGCTCGACGAAGGCGTGCTCGCGAAGGTCTACGCCGATCGGCTGCGCTTCAATCCCGGCGCCGGGAAGCTCGTCGCGGCCGCGCGCCGTTGCGGGCTCCGGACGCTGCTCGTGTCCGGCGGCTTCACCTACTTCACCGACCGGGTGCGCGAGCGTCTCGGCCTCGACTTCGCGTACTCCAACGTGCTGGTCGTGGAGGACGGCAAGATCGCCGGGCGCGTGACGGGCCCGCTGGTGGACGGGCCAGGCAAGGCGGGGCACGTCGCGCGGCTCAAGCGCGAGTTGGGAATTGCGAGGGAGCGCGTGCTCGCGATGGGCGATGGTGCGAACGACCTCGCGATGCTCGCCGAGGCCGGCACGAGCATCGCCTACCACGCGAAGCCCGTGGTGAGGGCGCGCACGACCTACGCGCTGGACAACGTCGGCCTCGACGGGGTGTTGAACCTTTTTCCCGACCGCTGACTCGCGCGCGGTCGGACTTTCGTCCGGATCCCGGCCGCTCAGCCCGGCCGCGCCGGATCGCTCAACTTGTCGCCGGAATCGGGGTCATCCTCCTTGCCGCGCTTGGGCAGGGGGAAGTAGACGTAGGCGGCCTGCGGCACCGCGGCCTGGCGCCTTTCCTTCCAGGTATCCATGTCCTGTGGACGATCCCACCACGTGAGCCTGTTCTTCTTCTGTTGCTCGCCCACCTGCGGGTTCTTGCGCACGAAGTCCCTCAGGAAGCGGGTGATTTCCGATTCGTACATGGCGCTTTCGCAAGCAGTTGATTCACAGGAATTTTATCACCATTTCTGGGGCATAATGGAATGCCGATGCGGCTCACCTATCCGCGCTCCTTCCTCGCCCTGCTGCTGATCGGGTTCTCGATCGTCGCGGCGCCGTTGCTGTTCGCCCTGTTCTCGAACGCCATCGCGTTCGAGCGCCTCGCCGGGCTCTCGGAGCAGGCGGTGCACCAGGCCGTGCGCGTGACGCAGTCGAGCCGCTCCCTTCTTTCGACCATCACGGCGCTCGAGCGATCCGCGCGGCAGTATGCCGTGGCAGGCGAGCCCACGTTCCTCGACGCGTACAACGCCAACCGCAAGCGCTACCTGCAAATGGCGCGCGAGCTCGACGCGATGGCGCTTTCCGACGAGCAGCGCGCCGACCTCGCGCAGATCCAGCGCGACGAGCAGGCGATCCACGACACGATCGTGCGCATGGGGCCCGTCCCCGCGCTCTCGCAGCAGCTTCCCGGCGGCTTCAACGCGCTGGTGGAGAAGGCGCAGGCGCTGGTGCAGCTCGGCGACCACGTGATCGACCAGGGGATCGCGGAGCTGCGCGCGCAAGCCGAGCAATCGCGCAACAGCGTCTTCTGGCTCGTGATCGCGCTGATCCCGACCGCGGTCGCGCTCATCGGCGCGTTCACCTGGCTCATCGCGCGGCCGATCGGCCAGGTGAGCCAGAGCATCCGCGCGCTCGGCGAGGGGCACTTCGCGCGCCCGATCCACGTCGAGGGGCCGGGCGACATGGTGCGACTGGGCGAGCAGCTCGACTGGCTGCGCGAGCGCCTGGTCGCGCTCGAGGCGCAGAAGACGCGCTTCCTGCAGCACATCTCGCACGAGCTGAAGACCCCGCTCACGGCGTTGCGCGAGGGCTCCGACCTGCTCTCCTCGGGCGTGGTCGGCAACCTCAACGCCGAGCAGCGCGAGATCGCGCGCATCCTGCAGGAGAACTCGATCGAGCTGCGGAAGCTCATCGAGGGATTGCTCAACTACAGCGCGGTGCACGCGCAGGCGTCGTTCCTCGACGCGAAGATCGTCCCCTTGCGCGACGTGATCCGGCGCGTGGTGAACGACCGCAAGCTCGCGATCGTCGCGAAGGGCATCCACATCGAGCTCAACTGCGAGAGCGTGGCGGCGTACTGCGACGAGGAGAAGATCCGCGTGATCCTCGACAACCTGCTCTCGAACGCCGTGAAGTACTCGCCGGAGATGGGCCTCGTCTCGATCAAGCTCTACAAGCACCAGGGCGACGCGGTCTTCGAGGTGCTCGACGAAGGGCCCGGCATCCCGATCGCGGATCGCGCGCGCGTCTTCGATGCCTTCTGGCGCGGCGTCGAGGCGCCCGCCTCCGCCGTGAAGGGCAGCGGCCTCGGCCTTTCGATCGTGAAGGAGTACGTGGCCCTGCACCGCGGATCCATCGAGGTGCTCGAAGGGCCGGGCGCGCATTTCCGCATGCGCATCCCGCGCCGCAAGTCGGAAGGCCGCGAGGCCGCCGCATGAGGCGCGTCGCCTTCGCGCTCCTCGCCTTCTCGCTGTGCGGCTGCTCGCACATCGAGAGCGCGATGCCGGCCCTCGCGCCGCCCGCCGGCGAGACCCTCGCGAGCTACATGGACCGGCTGCACGCGATGAACGAGCAGGCGCTCGCGGCCGAGGCCGCCCGCCAGCGGCGCATCGCCGCGGCGAACGCCGACGACCTCGCGCGCGTGCGTGCCGCGCTTGCGCTCTCGCTCGCGCCGCACGGCGACGAGAACGAAATCCTCGCGCTGGTGGATCCGGTGGTCGCGCGCCGCCGTGCGGCCGCCGACGTGCGCGGAATGGCAAGCTTCTTGCAAGCAATGGCGGCGGATCGTCGACGGCTGAGGGAGAGCGCCGCGGCGGCCGGGCAGAAGCTTCGCGAGGAGCACCACGCCCGGGAGCAGGAGAAGCAGCGCGCCGATGCATTGCAGGAGCGCGCCGCCGACCTGCAGCAGAAGCTCGACGCGTTCTCCGAACTCGAGAAGAGCCTTTCCAAACGACCTCCTACGAGCCCCTGATGCCGAATCAAGGAAAAGCCGCGCTGTTGCTGGTGGACGACGACCCGGATCTGCTGCATTTGCTCGCGATCCGCCTGAAGGCCAATGGATATGGAGTGACCGCGGTCGAGAGCGGCCGCCGCGCCCTCGCCGCGATCGCCGCCTCGCGGCCCGACCTCGTGCTTTCGGACCTGCGCATGGAGGGCATGGACGGCATGGCGCTCTTCCAGGAAATCCAGGGCGCGTATCCCGGCCTTCCCGTGATCATCCTCACCGCGCACGGGACGATTCCCGACGCGGTCGCCGCGGTGAAGCGCGGCGTGTTCGGCTATCTCACCAAGCCCTACGATCCCGAGGAGCTGCTCGGCCAGATCGAGCGCGCGCTCACCCTGCACGGCGGCTCCAGCGCCATGCAGGCTGGGGTCGGCCAGGTCTGGCGCGAGGACATCGTCACCCGCTCCTCGCTGATGGAGGACCTGCTCGCCAAGGCGCAGCGCGTGGCCGCGGGCGACGCGAGCGTGCTCATCCAGGGCGAGAGCGGCAGCGGCAAGGAGCTCCTCGCGCGCGCGATCCATCGCGCGAGCCCGCGCGCGAACGAGCCGTTCATCGCGATCAACTGCGGCGCGATCCCCGAGACGCTCCTCGAGAGCGAGCTCTTCGGGCACACCAAGGGATCGTTCACCGGCGCCATCTCCGACCAGCGCGGCCTCTTCGTCGCCGCGGACAAGGGCACGCTCTTCCTCGACGAGATCGGCGACATGCCGCTGCCGCTGCAGGTGAAGCTGCTGCGCGTGATCGAGACGCGCGAGGTGCGGCCGATCGGCGCGACGCGCTCGATTCCCTTCGACGTGCGCATCATCTCCGCCACGCACCGCGACCTCTCCCGCGAGAAGGAAGCGGGCAACTTCCGCGAGGACCTCTACTATCGCCTCAACGTGGTGTCGCTGAAGCTCCCTTCGCTCGACGAGCGCCCGGAGGACATCCCGCTCCTCGC
>Ga0134128_10001141_pt1 | contig 35298 bp, 41 predicted proteins | sample KB31754_FD_96462 | JGI IMG/M metagenome (GOLD analysis project Ga0134128, IMG submission 96462) | Terrestrial soil microbial communities with excess Nitrogen fertilizer from Kellogg Biological Station, Michigan, USA - KB3-175-4 | ecosystem: Environmental > Terrestrial > Soil > Unclassified ...
TAGGTCATCGCCCTTCCCTTGAAGAAATTGGGATCGGGATGGGCGTCCTCGTTGCCGGGATCGTTGACCAGGATCACCACGGTCTTTCCCTTCACGTCCAGGCCGGCATAGTCGTTCCAGTGATATTCCGGCGCCACCACGCCATAGCCCACGAACACCAGTGCCGAATTCTTCACCGCCACATCGGGGCCGGCGAATTGCGGCGTCCAGTACATCACGTCATCGGCGAAACGCGGGGTCATCGCGCCCTTGGGCGTGGCGATGGAAAAACGCGAATGGGGCGCATCCAGCGTGATGGAGACGGCGGGCACGGCCTGGAAATAGCTGCCATGATTGGCGGGCTTGATTCCCATCCGCTTGAGCTCGTCGGCGATCCATTGTGCGGCCGCCTCGCCATTCTTGGTGCCCGGCCCCCGGCCCTCGAACGCGTCGTCGGAAATCGCCTTGTCGCGGGCCGAGAGATCGGCGGCGGTGATCTCAGGCGAAGTCGCGGGATGGCCCGGATAGGCGGCCAGCGCCGCAAGGGGCGACAGGATCGCAAGCGCGACCAGCGCCCGGGCAGCGATGCGGAGCATGTGGAATATCCCCTCGTGACGCACGCGATACTGCGCGAAGTTCTGGGCAATTGCCAAGCCGCCCGGGAAACGCTCAAATATCCAGGGTGGAGCGGGAATAGCAAAGTGCATATGGGCCGGACCGGATTCTTTTGCGCTTTGGCGATTTCGTTCGCCGCCATTGCGCCCGCCCGTGCGGCCGGCGACTTGCATGACCTCTACACCACCCTTCAAAGCAAGGGCCATGAAGTGACCATTCCGGCCCGCCTGTTGGAAAGATTGAAGCTGGGCGCGCCGTCCTCCGACATTCGGGGCAAGGAAATTCTTGCCACCGATGACAGGGACAAGCGCGGCATCACCGCGTTCGAGCTGGGGGGCGTTCCCACCATCACCATGTTCCACATCGAGCCGGACAAGGACGATTCCTGGTTGATGAGGTTCGATCTCACCGGCCACATGCTCAACCAGGAATGGGAGCAAGGCGGCTACAGGACCTATGAGATGCATGCGCCGCAGGTTGGCGACAATGAAATCGATTTCTGGCGCCAGCGGATGAGCAAGTGATGCTGAGCCGCGTCAAGAAGCACACCAGCCTGATCACCAGGCTGCTCGTCTCCGGTGCCCTTATCGCGGTATCGCTGGCCTATGGCCGGTGGCAAAGACACCATGAACGCGAGTCCGGCGCGGCCGCCAGCTTGGCGCCGCTCACGGTGAACCTGCCCCCGCCCAGAAATCCGGACATTACCGCTCCTGCGCCGACGGCGGTGGCGGCCCCGCCAGAACGCGTTGCACCGGCCGCGCCGGGTGGCGGCGCCACTGCCGCACCGCCCGCGCAACCGAAGGCCAGCGCACCTCCGCTCACCGCAATGGCGATGCTGCGCATGTACCAGCCGCCCGCGCCCCAGCCGCCGCTGGCGCCGGTCACCGGCCTGCCGGACCCCGGCGCGGCCGTGCCCATCCCGGCCGGCATGCGTCTGGTGGACGGCGACTATCTCAGCACCATCGAGAAATATGAGTGGGGCGACCTGCAGGTGAAAATCTCCATCCAGGAGGGACAGATCAGGGGGGCGGTGCTGACGCTCTATCCCGACCACCGCACCGAGTCGCTTGACATCAGCCGGAGGGCGGCCCCGATCCTCAACAGCGAAGTGGTGAGGACGCAAGCTGCCAAGGTGGACATCGTCTCGGCCGCCACCGACACCAGCTATGCCTTTCGCGACGCCGTCGCCAGCGTGCTGACCCAGGCCGCCCGCTGAATGGATTTCTCCGCCATCGAAACGCTGACCCTTGCCAGCCTGCTCTTGATGCTGGGCTACAGGGTGCGCAACGGGGTGCGGATGCTGGACCGGCTCAACATCCCGGCCCCGGTGATCGGCGGTTTCCTGATGGCGGTGTTGGTGGTCATTCTCGGCCAGGCGCATCTGGGCGCGGTCACGTTCGATCTTGTCACCGAACAACCCCTGATGGTCGGCTTCTTCACCAGCATCGGCTTTGGCGCGGGCTTCGGCGTGTTGCGCCATGGCGGGCCCAAAATCATTTTGCTGTTCGCCATTTCCGCCGTCGCGGCGGTGCTGCAGGCGCTGTTGGGAGCCGGCGTCGCCCGCATCTTTTCGCTGCCGCCGCTCTATGGCGTCCTGACCGGAACGGTGACCCTGTCGGGCGGCCCCGCCACGGCGATGGCGTTTGCGCCCCTGTTCGAAAAGGCCGGCGTTCACAATGCGGCCACCATCGGCATTGCCACCGCCATGGCGGGCATTGTCATCGCCGGAATGTTCGGTTCGCCCTTGGCCACCTTGCTGATCAAGCGTGACAGGCTGGCCGAAAACCGGCCCGCCTCGAGCGCCGTGCCAGGCGCAATGTCAGGCACGATGGAGCGCATTGAGGCACCGCGCGCCGAAGACGCCCGCGATCCCGTCTTCGCCGCGCTGGCCGCCATCGCCCTGGTGCTGGTGGCGATGTGGGGCGGCACGAAATTGAGCGGCGCCATTCAATCCATGGGCATAACGCTGCCCAATTATGTGGGCGCCATGGTCGTGGCGTGCGCGCTCAGAAATTTGGCCGACGCCACCGGCTGGTTCACGCTGCCGCACAGGGCGATCGAGATCATCGGCGTGGTGACCTTGTCCCTGTTCCTCACCATGGCGCTGATGTCCATCGACCTGTTGTCGCTGGCGGGTCTGGCGCTGCCCTTCTTCGTCAATCTGGTGGCGCAGTCCGTGATGCTGGCGTTGCTGGTGCTGTGGCCCGTCTATGGACTGTTGGGCCGGGACTATGAAGCGGCCGCCACCAGCGGCGGATTCTTCGGCTTCATGATGGGGACGACCGCCAACGCGATGGCGATCCTGCGCTCGCTGGTCGAGAAATACGCCCCGGCGCCCCAGTCCTTCCTGGCCGTACCGATGGTCGGCACCTTCCTGATCGATTTCGCCAATGCCCTGATCATCACCACCTTCCTGAACCTGTGGCGGTAATGAATTTTTCCCGGTTTAGGTATATCCTGTTATCTCTAGCTGTCGGCCAAAGGGGAACATCATGATCCGCCGCCTCGCCCTCGCGATACTTCCCATATTGTTCACCGCACCCAGCGTGGCCGCGCCGGATGAAAATCTCTCGCCCGCGGCCAGGCAATGGTGGGCCGATGTGAGCTTCATCGCCAGCGACGCCAATGAGGGCCGCCAGACAGGCTCGGCCGGCTACATGCGCGCCGCCGATTACGTGATTTCGCGGATGAAGGCCGAGGGCCTTTCGCCCGCCGGCGAGAAGGGCTTCCTGCAACAGGTGGGGTTCGAGAGCCAGGTGGTGGACCAGGACGCCTCTCGCGCCGCACTGGTGAATGCGAATGGCGCGGAGACGCCGCTCAAGGTGGGCGATGCCCTTCTCATCAGCCCGGGCGGCGAAGCGCGGCCAAAGAGCGTGGACGCGCCGCTGGTGTTCGTGGGCTATGGCCTGGGCCTTGCCAAAAAGGGCTATGACGATTTCGCCGGACTTGATCTCAAAGGCAAGATCGCCGTGGTGATCAGCGGCGGGCCGGACAATATCTCCGCCCCCATCAAGTCCGACGCCCGCGCCGGCCGCGCCACCAAATTGGCCAAGCTGGGCGCGGTGGGCATCATCAGCCTCACCACGCCGCACCAGGTCGAGATCAAATGGTCACGCCAGCGGCTGATTTCCCATCAGGCCGGCATGTATCTGGCCGACGCGAAATTCCATGCCGTGCCCGACGGATTCTTCACCGCCAGCGCCGACCCCGAACAGACCGAAGCCTTCTTTGCCGGCAGCGGGCACAGCTTCGCCGAGATGAGCGCGCTGGCCGACGCCTCCAAGCCGGTACCGCGCTTCGAACTGAAGACGCGCCTGAAAGCGAGCGTCGCGGCGACGCGCACCCGGCTCACCTCACCCAACCTGATCGCCAGGCTGGAGGGAAGCGACCCGAAACTGAAATCGGAATATGTGGTGGTGTCCGCCCATCTCGACCATCTGGGGATCGGCGAGCCGATCAATGGCGATAAAATTTATAACGGCGCGATGGACGACGCGTCGGGCGTGGCCGCGGTGCTGGATATCGCCCATCGCATCAAGGCCGGCCCCCGCCCCCGCCGCACGGTGCTGTTCGCCATCTTCACGGCCGAGGAAAAGGGCCTGTTGGGATCGCATTATTTCGCCGCCAACCCCACGGTGCCGAAAAAGGCCATCGTCGCCGACCTGAATTTCGACATGCCGCTGCCGCTCTGGCCGCTGAAAATGGTCTATCTGCCGGGTGAAACCGAAAGCACCTTGGGCGCAGACGCGCGCGCGGTGGGCGCCGAACAAGGCATCCAGGTGGTGCCAGACCCCAATCCCGACCGCAATGTCTTCATCCGCGCCGACCAGTACAGCTTCGTGAAGGAAGGCGTGCCGTCTTTGTTCATGAAGTTCGGCTTTCTCAAGGGCACGCCCGAATACCAGATCGAGCATGACTGGCGCGCCAACCGCTATCATTCGCCATCCGACGATCTGGAGCAGCCCGGCGTCTTCAAGGAAGACGCGGTGAAACTGGACGCCTACACCGCCGCGATCGCGCTCCATATTGCCAACAATGATGCGCGGCCCGCGTGGCTCCCGGAGAGCATCTTCCGCCGCCCGTCTGAATAAAGACTGGCTTGATCTCCTGAACTGAGGCATCCTTACGGGCGAGGGCTGGCATGACGTCATACGTTGCCGCCTTAGGCGCTGTTGCGTCCAGGTTCGTTGAGGGACAGCGGCAGCGATTAAGGCTTGCGAATTTCGACCGGTTCTTGATCCGGCCGTCGGACGTCGTCACCCTTGTTTCGGGCGGGCGGACGGACAAGGCCCTGGACGCACTCAGGCTGAATCACGGGGACCGCGCCGCGTTCGACCGCCTCTATGCGGAAAATGACGACCCGTGGGATTTGGCCGACCCCGCGAACAAATACCAGCAACGGAAATATCGCACCTTGTTCTCGCTCCTGCCCAAGGGGCGCAGATTCGAGACCGTGTTGGATGGCGGCTGCGGCATCGGCTGCTTCACGCGCACCTTGGCGGACGGGGCCGGACACGTTGTCGGCATCGATCTTTCGGCATCGGCGATCGAGCGCGCCAGGCGCGCCCACGCCGATCTCGCCAATGTGGAATTCCTGGCGACCGACATGTTCAACTTGCCGCCCGCGATGGACGGACAATTTGACCTGATCGTGCTGGCCGACATTCTCTATTATTGCCCGCCGGGTGAAAGGCCAGAGGCCATCGCCCGCCGGATGATGAAATTGCTGCGGCCGGGCGGATGCTGCGCCATCGTCAATCACCATTGCCTATGGGATCAGCCCACGCGGGCATCGAAGCGCATCTATGCCGCGTTTCAAACATGCCCAGGCGCAGAACTGGTGCTCAGACATTGGGCGCCCTTTTTCCTGGTCACGATTTTAAGGAACGCTGATGGCGCCATCCCTGTGGCCAATACCGATGCGCGCCCCGAGCCGCTGCCGGAGAGCACCTTCCGCGCGCGGACGGAGTGAGCGCTCTGCTTACCGATTGACGGACTTCTCGCCTCCGCCCCCCGCGGCGGCGAGATCGGTCCGCTTCATCTGCTCCCAGCTTGCCAGGGTCGTGTCCAGCATCTTGGTGAGCGTCGCATAGGACGCCTCGGCGTCGGGGCTGGGGTCGGCATCGGCGCCGTCCACCGCCTGCTCCAGCTTGGCGAAATCGGCGGCCAGGCTTTTCAACGAGGTGGGATGATGCAGAACCTGTGGCGCACCGTCGGGCGACGGCACGGGAATATCGGCCAGCGCCGACAATTTCGCCGTCGCCTCAGTGACGTGCGGGCTCTTCTGCTCTTTCGCCAGCGCCGCCATGGCGTGGTTGGCATCGGCCAGCGCGGCGGCGGCCTTGGCTTGGCCGGCTTCCACCTTCACCGCCAGATCATACTCGCGCGCGAAGGCCGCTTCCGGCAGCTTGATCCGGGGATCGGCCTTCAGGGTCAGCGGCTGGCTGAGGCTCTGCCCGTCCGCGGTCAGTTCGACGGTATAGGCGCCGGGCGGCGCCCAGACACCCGCCGCGGCGGCGCGGCCGGTCTGAGGCACCGTGCTGGGATAATGAACGTCCCAATAGAAGCGGTGCATGCCGGGCGAGGCCGGAAGATCGGGCTCGACCCGCGCCCAGATCGGCGCGAAGGCCAGCTTCGCCGCATCCGGCGCCGGATGCTTGTCGGTGCTGGAATAAGCCCTGACCTTCCTGCCCTGCGCGTCCAGGATGGTGAGCGTCACGGCGCCTTGCGTGCCCGCCGGCAACACATAATCGATGGGCGCGCCATCGGGCGGATTGACCGCCAGGGGCTCGTCTTTCGGCATGGGCGTGCCGGTAAAGGCGGCGGCGCGCAGGCGGATCGCGTCGGCCGGCTTGAACAACACCGCGCCGGATGCATTCTGCGCCATGTCCATCTGCCGAAGCGCGGTGATGTCGTCCATGATCCAGAAGCCGCGGCCATGGGTGGCGATCACCAGGTCGTCGCCATGCACCTCGATGTCGCGGATGGAGGTCATGGGCAAATTCTGCTCCAGCGACTGCCAGTGCAGGCCATCGTCGAACGACATGTACATGCCCCGTTCCGTGCCGGCATAGAGCAGGCCTTTGCGCACCGGGTCCTCGCGCACCACATTGACGAAACTGCCCTGGGGAATGCCGGCATCGATGCGGGTCCAGGTCTGGCCGCCGTCGCCGGTCCTGTAGATATAGGCCGCCTCGTCCTCGAGGCGGTGGCGGTCGATGGCGAGATAGGCGATCCCGGGGCTGAAATGCGACGGCTCGATGCCACCCACTTTCGACCAGGCGGTCACGGCCTTGGGCGTGACGTTCTTCCAGTGCGCGCCGGAATCATCGGTGCGCCACACCAGACCGTCATCGGTGCCGAGCCAGAGCGCGGCTGCGCTGAGCGGTGACGGCGCGATGGTATAGATCACGCCCCGCTGCTTGCCCGGGTGATCGTCGTCCGCCGCCGTCGGCGGGTCGAGGTTCGCCGGAACGCCCGGATCGGCGCGGGTGAGATCGGGGCTGATCGCCTCCCAGTGATTGCCGCCATCGGACGTGCGGAACAGCATCTGGTTGGCGAAATAAAGAACCTTGTTGTCCTTCTTGGAAAAGGCCAGAGGCAGGGTCCAGGCGGCGCGATAGTGAAGCGCGGGGTAAGCCAGGGTGGGATCGACCTGGCGGACCTGTTCGGTGCGGGTGTCCAGCTTCTCGACCCGGCCGCCGAAGACGACATGGTGGTCCTTGGGATCGGGCGCGATCATGTCGCTTTCGCCGCCGGGCGCGATCTCGTGGAATTGCTGCATGGTGATGCCGTCGGCGCCGCTCATGGTCCGGCTCGGAAGCGACACCGCGCCGGAATCCTGCTGCGCGCCATACACCCAATAGGGAAACTGATTGTCGGTGCTCACGTGATAGATCTGGGCGGTGGGCTGGTTGAACCAACTGCTCCAGGTTGCCCCGCCATTGAGCGTGATCAACGTGCCCTGGTCCACGCCCAGCACCTGATGATCGGGATTGGTGGGATCGATCCACATGGTGTGGAAATCATCGCCCGTGGGATCGCCCTTCAGCGCGATGAAATGCTTGCCCGCATCGTCGGAGCGCAGCACGATCGTGTCCATCACATAGATGCGGTCGGGATTCTTGGGGTCGGCGGTGATGCTGGAGAAATACCAGCCCCGCGCCCAGATGCGCTTGTCGTCGGTGGCGCGGGTCCAGTGCACGCCGTCATCCTCGGAGACATAAAGCCCGGCTTCGTCGGCGGGGCCGTCGGCCAGCACATAGACGCGCGAGGGGCGCGCCGGCGAGAGCGCAATGCCCATGCGGGCCGGATGGGCGATGAAGCCATTGCCCCTGATCTGGCTCCAATGCACGCCACCGTCATGCGAGACATAAAGCCCGGTGCCCGGCCCGTTGGACGGCGGATAGACGCTCCAGGGCGGACGCCGCGTCTGCCACAAGGCGGCATAGACGGTGTTGGGATCGCCCGGCTTGTAGGCCAGCTCGATGGCGCCGGTGTTGTCGTCCTTGAACAGCACTTTGCTCCAATGGGCGCCGCCGTCGGTGGAGCGGAAGACGCCGCGCTCGGCATTGGGGCCATAGGCATGACCCAAGGCCGCCACCAGCACGATGTCGGGATTTTGCGGGTTGACCAGAATGCGGCCGATCTGCCTTGTGTCGGCAAGGCCGATGAAGCTCCAATGCTTGCCCGCGTCGGTGGTCTTATAGAGGCCATTGCCGTGGGCGATGTCCGAGCGCATGTCGGCTTCGCCGGTGCCCACATACATGATGTTGGGATTGGACGGCGCCAGCGCGATGGCGCCAATCGAGCCCGCGGGCTCCTGGTCGAAAATGGGGTCCCAGGTGCGGCCGGCGTCGCCGGTGGCCCACACCCCGCCATCGACCGCGCCGAAATAGAAGTGGCGGTTGTCGCCGGCAATGCCGGCGACGGTGAGGACACGGCCGCCCCGGAACGGGCCGATCGAGCGCCAATGCAGGTCCTGATACAGCGACGGCGTCACTGCAGCCTCAGCGCCTGCGGCAGCGATGGCCAGGAAGGCGACGATGCAGCTTTGAGCGATCAAACCGAATCTCATGACGGTCCCCGAAATCAGCCAGGTGAGACCATACATGGATGGAAATCGAATGGTACAGTTGGGTGGGGTCGAACCACCGACCTCCGGATCCACAATCCGGCGCTCTAACCAGCTGAGCTACAACTGCCCATATGACGTCATGGCGTCCTCGGGGGCCGGAAATTATGGGCCACCTCCCGGGAAAGCAAGGCTTTCCGGACTGAAACGTTGCCGGAAAGGGCGGGTTTCCCGGGCATTTGGCGTCCCCTGAGAAAAATGTATGGTCCGGCCATCTGTCCGGACCGCAGGGCCTAATGCGCCGCATCGTCATCGCGATACTTATATGTGCAGCCGCCGCGCTGGTGGGCTTTTACCTTTATACGCGGCCCCTGCCCGTGCTGAAGATCGTCACCTGGCCGGGCCAATATGGCCGGGCCCAGCGCGCCGCCATGATCGAGCCCTATCGCGATGTGGCCCATGTGGACACACAGCCCGCCGAATGGGACGGCGACCTGGCCGAGGTGCGCCGCGCCGTGGCCAGCCGCAATTTCAAGGGCGATGTGATCGACTTCGAATTGCCCAAGGCGGTTCAGGCCTGCCGCGAGGGATTGCTGGAGAAGTTCGACGCCTCCACCTTGCCCGCAGGAAGCGACGGCGCCAGGGCGGCGAATGATTTCGTGCCCGGAGCCATGGGCGATTGCTGGGTTGCGAGCGTCGCCTATTCGCAGGTGATCTTCTTCGCCCACAACAGCTTTCGCGGCCCCGATCCTGCGACGCTCGGCGATTTCTTCGACCTCGCCAAATATCCCGGACCCCGCGCGCTCCGGCCGGGCGCAAAATTCAATCTGGAGATGGCGCTTCTGGCCGATGGCGTGGCGCCGAACGACATCTACAAGACGCTTGCCACCGATGCGGGCGTGGCCCGCGCGCTGAAAAAGCTGGACACGATCAAGCCGGTGTTGATCTGGTGGCACAAGCCGGGCGAGCCGGCGCGCTTGATCCAGGCCGGCAAGGCGGTGTTCTCGACCGCGCTCAATGGCGACGTGTTCGATGCGCGCGGGGCGCTGCCCGGCATCATCTGGGACCGCCAGCTCTATGAGTTCGATGTCTTTGGTGTGCCCAAGGGCGATCCCAACAAACAGCGCGCCTTCGATTTCATCCGCTGGGCGACGGGTTCGAAGCCGCTTGCCGGCGTGGCCGATTGGGTGGCGCTGGGACCGGCCAGGCGCTCGGCTTGGCCGCTGGTGGCCAAAAATCCCGAACTGGGCATCGCCATGGCGCAATTTCTGCCCACCAGCCATTTCACCAACGCCTTCGCCGTGGACGATGGCTGGTGGCTGACGCACGGCCCGGCCCTGGAAGCACGCTTCCAGGCCTGGATGAACGCGCAAAATTGATGAAGAAAAGGGCAGTGCGTCTTGGCCGAGCAACGCTTGCAGGCGCGTTGGCGAGAGCCGGAGCGCCAAAAGCAAAGCTGCGAAGGCCGGAGGGGACTGAATAATGTTCCGCTACGCCCTTCGACGTTTCCTCGGCGCGCTGCCCACGCTTTTCATCATCGTCACCCTGGCTTTCTTCATGATGCGCGCGGCGCCGGGCGGGCCGTTCGATTCCCAGCGCAAATTGCCGCCCGAGATCGAGCATAATATCGAAGTCGCCTACAATCTCGACAAGCCGCTGATCGTCCAATACGGCATCTATCTGGGGCGGCTGGCGCGGGGCGATCTGGGGCCGTCCTACAAGAACAAGGATTTCACCGTCGCCCAGTTGATCGGCATCGGCCTGCCGGTGAGCGTGAGGCTGGGGCTCTCGGCGATGACCCTGGCCCTGTTCCTGGGCGTGCTCTTGGGCGTGTGGGCGGCGCTCTGCCAGAACCGCTGGCAGGATTATTCGGTGATGGCGCTGGCGATGGCGGCCATCACCATTCCCACTTTCGTCACCGCGCCGCTTCTGGCGCTGATCTTCGGCGTCTATGGCATCCATGTTTTCGGGCAGGAATTCTATCTTCCGGTGGGCGGCTGGAACGGCGGGGCGTTGCCCAACATGGTGCTGCCGGTGATCACCCTCGCCTTGCCCCAGATCGCCATCATCGCGCGGCTGACGCGGGGCAGCATGATCGAAGTGATGCGCTCCAACTATATCCGCACCGCCCGCGCCAAGGGATTGTCGGGCGAGATGGTGGTGTGGCGCCATGCGCTGCGCGCCGCGCTGTTGCCGCTGGTGAGTTATCTGGGGCCGGCGGTGGCGGGCATCCTTACCGGCTCCCTGATCGTGGAGCAGATTTTCGGGGTGCCCGGCATCGGCCGCTATTTCATCCAGGCGGCGCTCAACCGCGATTACACTTTGGTGATGGGGGTGGTGATCTGCTACGCGGCGCTGATCATCGCACTGAATTTCCTGGCCGACATTCTCTATGGGTTGCTCGACCCCAGAGTCCGGCTAACATGAGTGTGAGGCTCTCTTGAGCTGGGCCGGGCACAGCGGGCGCAAGGCCGAGACCCTCGAGCGCGCCTTCGTCGGCCGCAGCCTGTGGGCCGACGCAAGGGCGCGGCTGTTCAGGAACCGGGCCGCGGTCGCCAGCATGATCGTGTTGGCAATCATCACCTTGATGGCGATCTTCGCGCCGTTGTTCTCGCATTACGCCTATGACGCGGTCGATTACGACCTGGTCACCTGCGCGCCAAGCTGGTGGCCGGGCGATGCGGCTTGCTTTGCCGGCGGCACGCACTGGTTCGGCACCGACGCTGTGGGGCGCGACCTGTTCGTGCGGGTGCTCTATGGCGCGCGCGTGTCCCTGGCGGTGGGCGTGGTCGCCACCTTGGTCTCGCTGGTGATCGGGGTGCTTTATGGCGCCACCGCCGGCTACCTGGGCGGGCGGGTGGACGCCCTGATGATGCGCGCGGTGGACATCCTTTATTCCCTGCCCTTCATCTTCTTCGTCATCATCCTGATGGTGATGTTCGACCGCAATTTCATCCTGTTGTTCGTGGCGATCGGCGCGGTGGTGTGGCTCACCATGGCGCGCATCGTGCGCGGCCAGACGCTGTCAGCCAAACAGAAGGAATATATCGAGGCGGCGCGCGCGGCGGGCGTGTCTCCCTTCGGCATCATTGTCCGCCACATCATCCCCAATGTGGTGGGCCCGGTGGTGGTCTATGTGACCTTGACCGTGCCCGACGTGATCCTGACCGAAAGCTTCCTTTCCTTCCTGGGGCTGGGGATACAAGAGCCGCTTACCAGTTGGGGCGTCTTGATCTCGGACGGCGCCAACACCATGGAATCCGCGCCCTGGCTGCTGGTCTTTCCCGCCCTCTTCATGGCGGTGACCTTGTTCTGCTTCAACTTCATCGGCGACGGCCTGCGTGACGCGCTGGACCCGAAAGATTATTGATGGCGCTGCTGGAAATCCGCGATCTGGATGTGCGCTTTTCCACCCGCGACGGCGAGGTCCATGCCGTCAAGGGCGTCAGCCTCGACATCCATGAAGGCACATGCCTGGGCGTGGTGGGCGAATCGGGCTCGGGCAAAAGCCAACTGTTCCTGGCGGCGATGGGGTTGCTCGCCGCCAACGGCAAGGTCAGCGGCAGTGTGCGCTATCGCGGGAAGGAATTGCTGGGCCTGCCGGCGCAGGAGCTGAACCAATTCCGCGGCTCGAAGGTCACCATGATCTTCCAGGACCCGCTTACCTCGCTCACCCCGCACATGACGGTGGGGGCGCAGATCGTGGAGGCGCTGACCTCGCACCGGAAGATGCCGCGTGAGGAGGCGCGGGCCCGGGCGCGCGAGATGCTGGATTATGTGCGCATTCCGGAAGCCGCGCGCCGGATGAAACAATATCCGCACGAACTGTCGGGCGGGATGCGCCAGCGGGTGATGATCGCCATGGCCACCATCGCCGGGCCCGATCTGGTGATCGCCGACGAGCCCACCACCGCGCTGGACGTGACGGTGCAGGCGCAGATATTGGAGATTCTTCGCGCGCTCAAGATCGAAAAGAGGACGGCGCTGGCCCTGATCAGCCACGACATGGGCGTGATCGCGGGTAATGCCGACCAGGTGATGGTGATGCGCCATGGCGAAGTGGTCGAGCGCGGCACGGTGGAAAGCGTCTTCCATGCCCCAGAGCAGGATTACACCAAAATGCTGCTGGCCTCGATGCCGCGTCTTTCCGATCCGGTGCATCTTGCCACCCGGCCGGGCGAGATGTTGCTGGAGGTGAAAGATGTTCGCGTCACCTTTCCAGTGAAAGGCGACGGATTCTTCGCCAAGACCAGGGCGTTGCGCGCGGTGGATGGCGTGTCGTTCACGCTTCGCGCGGGCGAGACCCTGGGCGTGGTGGGGGAATCGGGTTGCGGCAAATCCACTTTGGCGCGGGCGGTGATGCAACTGATCCCACCCAGTGCCGGGCACCCAAAGGGAGAAGTATTGTGGCTGGGGCGCGACCTCACGCGCGCACGGCAGAATGACATCCGCGCCGCCCGCAAGGATTTCCAGATCGTGTTCCAGGACCCGCTGGCCAGTCTCGATCCCCGCATGCCCATCGGCGTCTCCATCGCCGAGCCGCTGAAGACCTTGGAGCCCGGGCGTGCACGCACCGAGGTTCGCGACCGCGTGCGAAAAATGATGGCCCATGTGGGGCTCGACCCCCAGTGGATCAACCGCTATCCGCATGAGCTGTCAGGCGGCCAGAACCAGCGGGTGGGGATCGCCCGCGCCATGATCGTGCGTCCGAAAATGGTGATCTGCGACGAGGCGGTGAGCGCGCTGGACGTTTCCATCCAGGCGCAGATCGTGGCGCTGATCAAATCGCTCCAGGCCGAAACCGGGTTGGCACTCATCTTCATCAGCCACGACCTGGCGGTGGTGCGCCAGCTTTCGCACCGGGTGATGGTGCTGTATCTGGGGCGGGTGGTGGAAACGGCGGATGCGGCTGCGCTGTATGCCGATCCGCGCCATCCCTACACCCGGGCGCTGTTGTCGGCGGTGCCGACGCCCGATCCCGATGTGGAGCGAGGCAAGACGCGCACCTTGTTGACGGGCGATCTGCCCTCGCCGCTGGACAGCCGGGCCCAACTCACCTTCCTCAAATCCAGGCGGATCGACGACCCGGACGCGATGCAATACCGGCCCAAACTGATCGAAGTGGCCCAGGGCCATTTCGTGGCGGAGCATGATTGAAAATCAGCATTTGAAACCGCGGCGAAAGTCTCGATAAGGTGGAAGCCTACCCGGGGGGAATCGGATTTGCGTGTTTGCTCGCGAGCCGTCTGCGCCTTGGCCGTTGGCGCGCTGGCGCTGACGTGCGCCAATGAGGCACAGGCCCAGCGTTCGACCGAGAACGCCACCACCGCCGCCCAGGATGTGTTCGGCACCAGCGTGGGCAATGAGAGCATCGGCATCTACAATTCCGGCGACGTCAGGGGCTTTTCGCCGGTCCAGGCCGGCAATGTCCGCATCGACGGCCTCTATTTCGATATGGTGGGCGACCAGAATGACCGGATCGAGGCATCGTCCGCCATCCGGGTCGGCATCGCCGCCCAGGGCTATGCGTTCCCCGCGCCCAGCGGGATCGTGGATTATGCGCTTCGCGTGCCGGGCGAAGCCCGCGCCCTCAGCCTGTTCGAGGATGCCAACTCCTGGTGGGCCAACACCACCCAGCTCGACGGCACGCTCCCCGTCGGCGAGACGCTGAGCGTCGGCGGCGGCGTCGGCTATTACCGCAACGAGTTTTCCAGCGGCGCCACCGACTATGAAGGCAATTTCGGTTTGTTGGCGCGCTGGCATCCCCTGGCCAATCTGGAAATCCTCCCCTTCTGGTCACGCAAGCAAACCTTCCAGCACAAACACAGCACGCGTTATGCGCCCAATGGCGATTTCCTGCCCACGCCCATGCCCGGGCGGCATTTCTTCGGCCCGCCCTGGGCCTTGAGCACGGACTACAGCGTCACCTATGGCGGGCTGATGCGCTATGACCTGTCATCCTGGACGGTGCGGCTGGGCCTGTTCCGGTCCGAGAAAGCCAACCCCACCAACAATCAGCCGGTGCTGGACAATCTGGCCACCGACGGGACAGGCGAACTTGTCGTCGAGTCCAGTCCGCCATCGCATCTGGGCTCGACCAGCGGCGAATTCCGTCTGGAGAAAAGCTTCGCCGGCGGGCCATGGGTGCAGCGGCTGCTCTTCTCGCTCCGGGGGCGGAACTGGAACGGCCTCTATGGCCGCAGCATCAATCTCGACCAGGAGCCGCGCGCCATCAACCAATGGACCGTCACGCCCAAACCGCAATTCCAATATGGTCCCCTGACCCGCGACCATGTGGACGAGCGCTGGCTGGGTTTTGAATACCAGGTGGCGTGGAACAGACGGCTGCAGCTCAGCCTGGGGGCTGAGAAGGTGCGCTATCACAAGCGCACCTTGCGGCCCGGGGCGGCCCCTGCGGTGGTGGATGCGGCACCCTGGCTTTTGACCGGGTCGGCGACGGCAAATGTGACGGACAAGATCGCGCTCTTCGGCGACTACACCCAGGGGCTGGAGGAAAACGGCATCGCTCCCGGCGACGCGGCCAACAGCAACCAGGCGCTTCCGGCAGTGATGGCGCACCAGGCCGAAGGCGGGCTGCGCTGGACGGTGCTGCCGGCGGTCAATTTCGTCACCACCCTGTTCGAGATCAAGAAGCCCTATTTCGATCTCGACCGCGCCAATGTCTTTCGCGAGTTGGGCGGATTGGAAAACAAGGGCCTGGAATTGTCGCTCTCCGGCAAGGTGACGCCCCGGCTCGACATCATTGCCGGCGGGGTCTTGTCGCAACCGACCGTGGTCGGCGAGGCGGTGCAGTTGGGCGATTCCGGCGGCCGTCCGGTCGGCATCTATTCGCGCAAATTCCTGGTCGGGGGCAATTGGCGCCCGCCGGGGACCAGGAACCTCTCCTTCGACCTGGACTATCATTATTTCGGCGGCGCGCCGGCAAGCCTGAACGATGCGGTGCGCGTGCCCGCCTATCAGACGATGGATTGGGACACGCGCTATCAGTTCGAGATGGGCGGCCAGAGCGCGTCGCTCAAGCTCGCGGTATTCAACATGTTCAATGTGCGCGGGTTCAAAACCGTCGATGCCGGCACTTATACTTTCTTCGGACCCAGCGGGCGCACCATCGATCTCAGGCTGATCGTGGATGTGAGTTGAGCGTCCCGTGCTATTTCGTGCGTATCACCCGGTAGTCGTGATCGCCTTTCACCTTCATGGTGTGGCTGCCGAACATGTCGGCCGACACCATCACGGTGTAGCCGGTGGCCGGGCCGCTCCAATGGGCGCGGATATCGTCATAAGGCGACTGGGTCCAGACTTCGCCGTCGGCCAGGGTGGCGGTGAAGAGGCCATCCTTGCCATAGCTGTAGGACGCCAGCTTTGTGGCGCCGCTGCCGAAATCGCTGTCGGAGGACGAATTGGTCTTGAGGTCGAAGATATCGGTGATGCCGCTGAACCAGCCGCCGCCGCTTTTGCTGGCGGAGGCGCCCTGCATCGGCGGGGCCTGAGGCACGGGCGCGCTGGCGATCAGGTTTACTTGCGAATCCGGCGCGGGCGAAAGCCCCAGCTCGGCCCGCATCGGCTGGGCCGCGCCATAATAGCAATTGAGCCAGGTGCGATTGTCGGTGAAGCCGGCGCAGCGCTGGAGATTGGCCAGCACATCGTCGCGGGTGGGTTCGGCCGAAGCCGGCGCTGAAAGCCCCGCCAGGCCGGCGGAAAGCAAAGCCATCGTGCAAAGCAAACGCGTCATGACGCCCCCTTTTTATGGCCTTCGCTGCTTGAGGCCGGGCATGTTCCCTTCACCGCCACTATAAAGTGATTTGAGCAAGTAATGCTATGGTGGCGCGCAGGATGGAACCAGACTGGATCATGTGGCGCGGATGAACAAAGTGAACCGGCGCCGCGCGATCCTGGGCGGTGCCACCGCGGCGATCGCGGCCGCCGCCCTGGCGCTGAAAAGCAAAAGCGCGCCGCGCCACGCCCATCCCCGGCCCGGCACCTTCTATTTCGGCAACGCGGCGGAACCTTTCACCCTCGATCCCACCTTTTCGGACGCCTCGTGGGAATTCACCATCATCGGCGACCTGATGGTGGGACTGACCACCGAAGACGCGCTGGCCCGGCCCATCCCCGGCATGGCGGAAGGGTGGGAGACATCGCCCGACGGCCTCACCTGGACCTTCCATCTGCGTGACACGGTGTGGTCGGACGGCACGCAATTCACGGCGCACGATTTCGTCTTTGCCTGGCGCCGCCTGCTCGATCCCAAGGCCGCGGCGTCCTATGCCTATTATCCTTACATCATCAGGAACGCGGAACAGGTCAACGCCGGCCACCTGCCCGGCTCGGCGCTGGGGGCTGTGGCACGCGACGCGCGCACCCTGGTGGTGGAGCTGGAACATCCCGCGCCTTATCTGCCGCAGATGCTGGTCCATAGCGCGATGATGCCGGTGCCGCGTCATGTGGTGGAGAAACACGGCCGCGATTGGGCCAAGCCCGCGACCTATGTGTGCAACGGCGCCTTCAGGCCCACCGAATGGATTCCCAACGATCACGTCACCGCGGTGAAGAATCCCCGCTTCTTCGATGCCGCCAACGTGAAACTGGACCGCGTGGTCTGGTACCCCACCGACGATTACGCCGCGGCGCTGCGCCGGCTGCGCGCGGGCGAGTTGGACGCGCAGGACCGGCTGGAGAACAACGAGTTCGGCTGGATAAAAAAGAACATGCCCGAGCTGATCGATCCGGTGCCGCAACTGATCTTGGACATGATCCAGGTGAACATGAGCAAGAAGCCGTTCGACGATGTGCGCGTGCGCCGCGCCATCAACCTTGCCATCAACCGCGAAGCGATCACCGGCAAGATCATACCCGTGGGCTATCTGCCCGCCTATAATCTGGTGCCGCCCGACACCGCCAATTTTCGCGGACACAATGCCTTCGACTTCAAGTCCATGCCCTATCCCGCCCGCTACGATCAGGCGCGCGCCCTGATGCGCCAGGCAGGCTTCGGCCCGGACAACAGGCTCAAAGCCACCTACATGATCCGCTCCACCTCTGCCGGGTCCTATCGTGCGGTGGCGGCGGCGCTGCAGCAGATGTTCGCTCTGATCTATCTGGACATCTCGATCATCCCCACCGATGGGCAGGTGTTCTACAAACAGATCCAGGAGCATGATTTCGAAATGTCCCAGCCGGGCTGGCAGGCCGATTTCGACGACGCCTCGAATTTTCTCGACATTTTCCGCACCGGCGGCGGCAACAACTGGGGCAACTATTCCAACCCGCAGTTCGACCGCATGCTGGACGCCGCGGCGGAAGATGTGGACATTCAAAGCCGGGGCGAGAAACTCGCCGCCGCCGAAAAGGTCCTGCTCAAGGACCAGGCCTTCATGCCGCTGTTCTTCTGGGTGAACGGCAATCTGGTCAGGCCCTATGTGAAGGGCTTCGTCGCCAACAATATGGACGTGCACCGGAGCCGCTGGATTTCCATCGACGAAAAAGCCCGCAGTGGGCTTTTTGTGTAACCCCTCCGCCCTCCGCAACTCTGCCACGGTGCTCGGCTGAACGCCTGCGCGCCATGGCGTTGCTACGGGCACCTCCCCTGCCAGCACGCGTTCCGCATGCGCAGGGGAGGAAGGTCCCGACTTGGTTTCGAGATAGGACCGTCACATAATTTCATGGACGGCGGCCGGAAATCGGGGATGCCCGCGGCGTTACGGAAAAGGAGGCTTGCAAAAGGGAGCCGTCGCATGCGCCATCTGTCGGACATCATCTGCAACCGCAACCCCGTGATCCTCTCCGAGACCACAACCGTGCGGACGGCCTGCGAGTGCATGCGCGCTGAGCAGGTGAGTTCGGTGTTGGTCACGGACGAGAAAGGCGCATTGGTGGGCATCTTCACCGGGCGCGACGCGGTGCGCCGGGTGCTGGGCGCGGGAAAAAGGGGCCGCGCCAGATTGAAGGAGGCAATGACGCGCGATCCGGTCACCATGGCGCCTGACAAATCCGCCATCGAGGCCTTGCGGATAATGTGGGATGGCGGCTTCCGTCATCTGCCGCTGGTGGAAAACCGCCGGATATGCGGCGTGATCTCGCGGGGCGATTTCGGCAGCGATGAGCAGCTTACCCTGGATGAAGAGCGCCAGATGTGGGAGCACATGCGCTAGGGCACGCATGGCCGGCAGGGTCCGCGCGGGCCGGGCGCGGCATGTCCGCCGGACTGTCAGGCGGGGTTTCTGCCCGCGCGGCGGGGATGGCGCCGGGCTGCCAACAAGAACAAAGCTGCGGCAACGGATTCTTTGGCGATGCGTGGCATGCCGGCTCCTGATCCGCCCTCTCGTATGTAAAACGCACGGGAACGCACCGGAATGGCGGAAGGGAAGGCGCCCAATCATCAACAGGTTCCTATGGGCCTGTTGCGCCACGGCCCAGGCCGGATGGTACTTTGTCCGTCGAGTCGCGCGGGCACCGAGGCGGCGCCACGGACAGCAAGCTTTTCTTGCGAGCGCAGCGAGCCTAGAAAAGCTGGTGCTCCTTCGAGCGAAGCGAGGGGTGGCGCCCGAAGGGCGCGAGGGGGCGGCGAGAGGGTGGAAAGGAATGTGCGGAAAATTTACCGCCATGGCGTCATGGAGCGAAGTGGTGGCGTTCTCCCAACCGCTTACCGCCGACCGCGACTATGGCGGCGAAAAGGACCGCGAAGTCACCTTCCGGGTGATGGGCCCGGTGCCGCTTCTGATCTGGGACAAGGAGCAGAGCGAGCGCCGCGTCATCGCCGCGCGCTGGGGCTTTCCCCATCCGGACGATTGGCGCAGGCCCCAGCCCATCCATGCCCGCGCCGAAACCATCGACACCGTTCGCGCCTTTGCCGACGCTTTCGCGGGACGCAGCGGCGGGCGCGGGCTCGTCCTGGTGAAGACCTTCAACGAAGCGCCCGACAGCGGCGAGCAGCATGTGTTCGAGCCCGATGCCCATGCCAGCGCCATCGCCCTTGTCTGGAGGCGTTTCCATGTGGGCGCGGCTGCGCCCCTGATCGCCGCAGTGATGGTGACAGTGCCGGCGAATGAGGTGATCGCAGCCGCGTTCCGGCCGTTCGCCCAAGCTCACGGCGTTCGTCACTCGGAATGGTCCACTGGACCATTCCGCTCGCCTTCGGCGGACGCTCCTCACCCAACAGACCGCATGCCCGCGATCCTGGACCCTGCCGATTGGGCCAAATGGATCGGCGAAGAACCGGCCAGCCCTGCCGAGATGAAAGCGATGCTCAGGACCAAAGACGGCGTGAACTGGAAGATGCGCCGCGAGTACCGCTCCACGGCCACCGTGCGTGAGCCGGCCGGGATGTTGTTCTAGCTCGGCCCCTCAATGGTTGATCGACAGGGGGCAAAGCTCTGTCGCCCCCACATTGATGGCAACTTGCGAGCCCAGGCAGTCGTAATAGCAAATCTTGTTCATTCCCGATGTCTGCTCGCCGCTCTTCATGCACATCACGGCGACCTGGTTCCCGGGCGCATGGCTTTGCGCATGGACCGGATGCGACGACGCAATCAGCGCCGCGGCCAACATGGTTGCTGTCATCAAGACCCCCGAGCGTGGCCGCGGCTTTCCACTTGAAATCGTGATCACACGGCCAAAGCCAGAAAATCCACCTCGCCCGCCAGGATCAATATCGTGACCGCCAGGCAGGCAGGGCCGAACAAAAGATAGACGACCATTCTGTTGATTTCCGTGTCCATCTTGCTGCTCCTGCCGTCAGAACGACGCGTGTGGCTCCGTCACTGGCCATGAGATAAATGCAACAGGTCTTTTGCATCGGCGCCGAATAGAAGCCACGCCCATGATGTCATGGCCAGCAAATGCAGACAACGGGATGGTCCGGAGTTTGCGCCCGGGCCGCGCTTTCGCGCGGAGGGCCGGCGCCCGCCCTTGACTCCACATACCTCCCGGCGCAAGGTATGGCACATGCCTCGCGGCAGAAGGTATCGGCAAAATGCCCAATCCCAGTTTCATGAACGGCGTGCCTGAGCTTCTGGTCCTGCGCACCCTCGAAGCCAAAGAGATGTACGGCTACGAACTGGTTCAGGCGATCCGCGCGCGCACCAACCAGGCGATCACCCTGGGCGAAGGCGTGGTCTATCCCGCGCTCCATGCGCTGGAAGCCGAAGGCATGCTCAAATCCCGCCGCAAGCTGGTGAACGGGCGCACCCGCGTCTATTACGCGCTGACGAAGAAGGGCGAAAAACATCTGGCCGGCCTGGTCCGGCACTGGCAGCACATCACCGACGCAATCGGCCTGGCCATAGGAGGAACCGCCCATGCTGCAATCGCGCTTTGACCGTTTGAGCGAACGCCTGCTCACCGCCGGGATCGTGCCCCGCCATGTCCGCCGCTATTGCCGCGAGCTTGGCGATCATTTCGACGACCTGGTGCGCGAGGAAAAAGCCGGCGGCGCCACCCCCGAACTGGCCGAAACGCGGGCGCTGGCGCGGCTGGGCAGCGACGACGCCTTGGCGGACGCGATGCTGTCGCGGCCCGAACTGCGCTCGTTCATGGCGCGTTATCCCTGGGCGGTGTTCGGCCTCGGGCCTATCGCGCTCTTGGCTTTGAGCGTGATGGGAGGGCTCTATCTCGAGTTCTGGCTGCTCAATCACTCCGGCGGAATATTCAGGCTTTGGACAGGGCAAGGGCCGGGACCCGTCAACGCTAAATTGGCGACCGAGGTTTACACGGTTTACAACACGCTGATCGTTTATGGCGGGCCGCTGCTGTTCGCCTGGGCGTTGTATTGGCTGGGTTCGCGGCAAAGAATACCGATGGCGTGGACCATTACCGGCGTCGCGATCGTCTGCGTGCTGGGCGGCTTTCAGGATATCATCTTCTATGACACGGGCTGCCGCGGCTGCGGCCACCTGATTGTCCATTCGGACCTCGTTCCGCCGTTCCAGCATTTCGCGCAGCATTTGACCCGCGCGGCGCTGAACCTCGCCATCGCCGGCGGGGTGTGGTGGTTCAAGGTGAAGCGGAGAACGTCCCATGCCCTGGCGCTGTCGCGGGCGGCGTGAAGTTCAATTCTTTTTTGTCATTCCCGCGCACGCGGGAATCCAGCATCGGGCCCAAAGGCTGGATGCCGATCACCCTCCCCCAAGATCATCGGATGACGGCATCCGATGATCTTGCCCCCTCCCGTAAAGGGAGGGGGAATTTAAGGGAGTGGACCGCAAATCAACTGCTCGCCTGCCGCGCAGGCGAACAGTTGGGGGAGGGGAAGTGACGAGGCCCGGATGAAAGGCATTTCGTTTCGCGTTTTGTCCTGCCACGCATTGGCGTTCGCGGTATTCACGGCCCTGCCCGCCCACGCCAAAGATTGCGCCCCGCCAAAGCTGGAAAACACGGTCAAGATGGAGGCTATTGTTTCTCCAGGGGGCGGCGATTCCGGCGAAGTGGCCCTGCCGATCACGCTCAGCGGCGTCACCAAGAAATTCCTGTTCGATACCGGCGGCGGCACGATGAACTACATCCCGCAGGCCCTCGCGCTGAGCCTGGGCATGTTCCGGTCCGACAATTTCGCGGCGCTGGACGTCAAGGGCAACAAATTCTATGGCGTGGCCGGCGCGCGCAACGTGAGGTTCGGCGCCATCACCGCCCGCGAGCCCGTGCTGTTCCAACTGGTGCCCGACTTGGCCTTTGACGGCATCCTTTCGGCCGGCACCATGACCAGCGACGATCTGGACATGGATTTCGGCGCCATGCGGCTCAATTTCTTTTCCGCCGATCATTGCGAAGGAAATGTCGTCTATTGGCCGCAGCAGGCCTTGGCGGTGGTGCCGGTGAGTTTGACGGGCGGGCATTTCGAAGTCGCCACCACGCTGGACGGCCATGCCCTCACCGCCGTGATCGACACCGGCTCGCCCTGGACCATCCTCAATGTCGCCTGGGCGGAGAAGAATCTGGGTTTCTCGCCCGAGGCGCCGCCGCCATCCGGCGCGCCGAAAGACGAACCGGACAAGGAAATCTATTTCCGCAAATATTCCGCGCTGTCGTTTCCGGGCATCACCATCACCAACCCGCTGGTGGTGGTCAGGCCGCTCCAGTTCGGCGACCGCGACGAGACAATCACCCGCGCGCCCGACCTGGTGATCGGCATGGAAGTGCTGCGGCACCTTCATCTCTATTATGCGGCGAACGAAAAGAAGCTCTACATCTCGCCCGCGACGCAGGGCCCCTCGCCGCTGCCCACAGCGATAGCGCCGTCATCAAGCGGCCATGCCTGGCCCGAAGGCGACTGGTCGGCCTATTCCAAAGTGTGGGACCCCATCCACCGCCCGCATTAGTCAGCGCCTGGTGCGCTTGGCGGCTTTGGCTTTGGCGTTGGTTTTTGCCGCGCTCTTCCGAGGCGCCTTCGCGGCCTTCTTTGGTTTGGGCTTGGGTTTGGCTTTCGCCACCGGCTTTGACTTGGCGGATTTCTTCGCCGTCTTTTTCGCCGCCGGATGAGACGCGCGCATTTCGGCCGGCGCGCGCGTGGCGGGCAAAGGCTTCTCAGGCGGGGGCGGAACGGCGTGGCCCTTGATCATCGCCAGGATGCGGGGCGTGGCCGATTTGGCCGCCCTGTGCTCCTTTTCCTCGATGAAGGCTTGCGCTTGCGCGGCGGTCCTGCACAACCGGGCCCTGCTGCCGGACGCGAGAATGGGCCCGTCGATCAGCTTGGGATGTTCGACCACCGCCGTCCAGAATTCATTCTCGCTGAGGAAACGGTCATCCAACTGAAGCGCGAAGAACAGGGGATCGGTGCGCCTGACCAGGCTTTGCCCGCCTTCGCTCAAGAGCAGCGACAGGCGTTTCAACTCGTCCCGCGCCGGGGGCGTTGCCGCGCAATCGATCAGGCGAAAACCATCGCCCTTTGTCCCAAGCGCGGCGACCACATCGCGGTGGCTCGCCAGCGCCGGATCGTAATAGATCGTGGCGCGCGGCAGGGCGGCGGGCTGGGGCGCGGCCGGCACAGCGGCGGGGCGCGGCGCCGTTGATTGTTGGCTGCCGGGGTCCAGCTTGAGATTGGCGGCCTTGAATCCCTTGGGATCCTTTTCCACCTCGAAGGAAAGCCGCTGGCCGGCGTCCAGGGTCTTGATGCCCGATTGGGTAAGCGACGCGGCCGAAACGAACAGATCGTAGGTGCCGTCGTCGCGGATGATGAAACCAAAGCCTTTTTGCCGGTTATAGAATTTGACGGTGCCCTTGAGCATTCAAACCAGAAAGTTGCGGATATGCATGAGGCTTTAGAGGGCATTGCCCGGCGGTGCAAGGCGAAACTCTCGGCCGGCTTCCCGCGCGAAATACCCGGTTGACAACAATGTCGCATCGGGCGCGGGCGCATTCGAACTTCGCGGCGATCGATGCGCGTCAGGCGCGACAGCAACGACAGGAGGCGTGACAGCGGCGAGGCAGCCTCCCGCAAACCTGGCCTGGGCGGCGGTGGCCCATGTCCAAATGTTGGGCGTCACGTCTTCGATTTCATGGATGGGCGCCATCGCCCGGCGGCACGACACCGCTGTCACTTTTTCTCGTGGCGAGGGAGCCGTTGCCGTCCGCGTCCCGCGGACCGGAACTTGATGTTCCAGCGCGGATACCTGTTGTTTCGATGAACAATCTGTTGCGGCGGGGGGAATTTGAAACCAGGGCGCTGCAACTCCGTTTCCACGACTGGCGAGGATCGAGCCATGGATGGTTTCGATCACTTTTGCGCCACGTCCTTGCAAACTTTTCTGCAGGCAAATTGAATCCGCCGTTGGGCCATGTTTCGGTCACGGTGTGTTGAAACCCTTCGAGGGCTCGAACGGATGTTATCGATCGCAGCAGTGCCGGCCTTGTGGAATTTGCCCTTGCACACCTTGTTGGAAGCGTCCGGAGTGGGCGCGTTCGTCCTCGCCGCCGGGGGCTGGCAAATGCGGTCGATCATGCAGAAGCGCCGCGCACGGCGCCGCCCCACCGCAGCGGTGGTTTCCGATGCCATCATGGTGGGCTCCAATTCCCCCCGCCCTGCCGCGCCAAAGGCCCGCGCGGACGCCGTGCGGCAACCGGCGCTGCGGCAGATGGCGCCGGTGGTGAACGGGCTGGAAAAATTGAGCGACGGCCAATGGGGATTTTCGCTCGGCGACGCCGGCCACGTGATCGTCACCTTCGTCTATCCGGGGCGGGACCAGGCGCAAGCCGCGCTTAAGGCGATGCGCCGCACGGTCAAGGATTTGCTCTTCGCCCTTCGGCCCGCCGATCCTTTGGCCGGCGAGCCCGAAGCGGAATCGCCCATGTCATGGAGGGCGGATCGGGCAGAGCCGCACACGCATGCACAACCCCATGCGAACATGTGGGCCTCCACCCACTGGCCGAACTGACCGGCCGGGCGACCATCTCCGCCTTCTTCGCCGTTCCCCCGCTCTTTGTCATGCCCGCGCCGGCGGGAATCCGGAATCGATCGCCTCGATCCACGGCATCGGCGAGAGATTGTTCAGCGCGCGCAGTTTCACATGCTGGCGATAGATGTGGAGCAGCATGTTTTTCACCGCGGCCACGTCGCGCGCCGCCGCCTGCTTCTTCAGATAGTGATTGATCAGGGTCTTGGGCGTGTCCGCCGAGAGATAGACCGCGACATCGCGTCTGACCAGGGTGGTGACATATTCGGCAAAGCCGGGCCGCTCAATCGCTTTCTCTCCCCCCAGGATCACGAAATTCATCCCTGGTCCGGCGGCGCGATGTTCTTCCGGCAGCTTGTCCATGTCCTGGCGCAGCATCAGGATGCCGCTCCGGTCCGGCCGCCACGCCTCACCCAGCTGGGGCACCAGCCGCCAGCCGCAAAGGAAGGTGCGGCAGATTTCGAACCGCGTCGCATAGATGCCGCAGCCTTTTCCCGGCAGACAGTGCTTGCAATAGCGCCCTGCCTCCTTGTCCAGCTCGATCACCCTGAGCGCCATGCAGCAGACCGTGCAGTTGCCGCAATCGTTGCCGGCAGGGGCGCTTTCGCTCATTTCACGGGACCGTAGAAGACGATCCAGATGGCAAAATCGTCGGAATGCCCGGTGAAGCCGGGGCGCGCACCGCGCCGCCGCGGAAGGCTTCGGCCGATTGCCCCAGCCGCCACGGCAATTCGCGGGCGGCGGCAGCCGGCAGCGGCGCTGGTGATTTCTCCATCGGCCTCTCCCGATCCCCGCTTACACTAATGGGATTTATAATGGGTTTTGCCCCTCCCCGCGCGCCCTTTGTCATACTGGCGGAACCCCGGCATAGGGTGTTGGTTGTATTGAGAGGGGCGATGAATAGTCGGCGACCATGAAAAAGCTTTTGACCGCACTCGTCCTGACCTCGGCTTTCCTCTTGAGCGGCTGCGCCGGCGGCTATTATGACAATTATGCCGGCTATTACGGGCCGGCTTATTCAGGTTATGGGCCCGGCTATTACGGCACTTACAACGCCTACAACGATCCGTTCTTTTACAATGACTATTATTACGGCCCGGGTCTTGCCTTCCATGGCGGCTATGGGCGCGGTTATGCTTTCCGTGACCGTGGCTCGCATGGTCACGGTTTCCACAGGGACCGGGATTTCCATGGCGGCGGCTTCCGCGGCCATGGCGGCAGCGGTTTTCACGGGCATGGCGGTGGCGGATTTCATGGGCAAACCGGCAGCAGCTCCACGAGCAGCAGTTCCAGCAGCTCCAGTGACGCCGGCACCCATCATCACTGACCCCGCCTGACAGGGGCCCGGCTTCGTGGCTCTGGAGCATTTTTGCTCTCGTTGAACCGCGGTTCCGGACGGAAAACCGTTCACACGTTTCGCGGACCGCTTCAATGCCTGATCGCGTTCAGGAACGCCGCGACCAGCCCGGCAGCCGCCAGAATGACCGAGCCCACCCACACCAGCGCTTTCACCGCGCCCCGCCCGGTCGAGACTTCGTCGTTCAATCTGGTGATCGCGGCCCACACCGCGCCGTTATCGGCCTTCATCTCGGCTTTGAGTTCATCAATGGCCTTGAGAATCTGGGCGTGGGAGACGGTCTCGATCATGGTTGCCTTTGTTTACCCCCTGCTTGGTTCGACTCGGAATTGTCCCGCGGAGGAGGCTTCTCCCGCCGGACGATCCCAAAACGCGAAATTTTTTGCGGCTTTCTCGATAAAGCATCGCCCCATCCGGGTTGAGCCGATCCCCGAACAGGCGCATTCTACAGCTGGCTTCGTAGATGGAGCGCTTATGAAAAAGCTCGTCCTGTTGTTGCTGGGCCTGCCTCTCGTGGGCTGCACATCAGCCAACCCGATCAACCCGGAGTGCGCTTATCGCTGGGTCGCTGACAGTTGCGGCCAATATTATCTGACCTATGGCTACCCAAATCCCGCTACCGGTCAGCCGACGGCGCACGCTTCCACACCGTGGATTGGAAACTCCAATTACTCAAATGGTCCCGTGTACAGCAGCGCGGGATTTGGCAACGAAGACTGGTCTCCCGGATACGCCCGGGGCGACGGCCGGTAGCAGGTCACCGGGGACAGAGGGCGTTTCCGTCACACTGATCACCCTCCTGCCGTTGAGCGGAACGCCACGTCCCTCGATCCAGCCGCGGCCCGCCTCCCCCGCGCATGCCAAGCATGCTGGCGGGGGAGGTGGCCATAGCACCGATCAGGTGCGAAGGCCGGAGGGGGTAATTAAAGCGGTCTCCGCTAATGCGCGCACCAGCGCGCCTGGATCGCCTGCTTGACCAGGGTCGCGCCCTGTTCGGGGCGGCGTTCCGGATGGGCGATCATATACGCGATAAAGGCTTGCTGAATGGCGATCTGGTCCACCCTGCCATTGCCCATGGGATAGCAGTCGGGCAGCCCCAGGGACTTGCGGTCGGCGACATACATGTCGCTTACGCCTTCCAGGAAGCCCAGGCATTCCAAAAGCTGGGTGTCGGCGTCGGCGGTACAAAGCTTGAGCACGTCCAGGCCATCCTTGTAGCCCATGTTGGCGTCGCGGGGCGGCAGCAGTTTCGGAAACCCGCGGTCTCCATATTGGGCCTGGGCGGGCGCGCCCAGCGAAACGGCCAGGCAGACGCCCACAGCCACCATGGCAACCAGCAATCCCTTCATGTCGCTTTCTCCCCTTGATGGCTCCGGGCGGGCGTTGGCCTTCCCTCAAGGTCAAAGCCTAGCAGAAACGCGCGGGCCTGCCACTCACCGGCCGTCTTCGTGGCGGGCAGGCGGCGCATTCGCCGCCGCCACCAGCGCCCTGACGTCGGCTTCCAGCGCGTTCAACTGTTCGGCATTGGCGCGGCCGGATGCGTAGTCGTCCGCGAGTTCGCCGGCAAACGCACGCCATGAAAGGGGCGCGCAGGAATCATCAGGTTGGCCGGCGGGAGCTGGAGCGCCGGCCGTATCGCCTCCCCTGGCGGCATCGTCGAGCAGGCGGACAAGACCATAAGGGATGCAAGGGCGGGCTTCGGGGACATGGACGGGAATCTCCCTGGTGATGGTGTGCGTCCTGGTGACGATGGCGGCTTGCGCTTTCGCCTCGGCCAGCGCGGCGTCGAGATTGGCCTGGTCCTCGGATCGGCGGATCGCGCCGGCTTGCCGGAGCGCCTGGGTCTGCGCTTGCTGATCGGCCAGCTTGAGCGCGGCGATGGCGCCCTGGTCGATGCGATGCACCACATAGCCAGCGCCCGAACCGGCGATGAGCGCCCCAACGCATGCGGCGGCGAGATAACTCCAGATGCCGGAGAACAGATTTGGGACGATGCTAGCCATCCTTGCGATCCTGCCGCACCAGCCGCCCGGCGATGCCGGCGAACAACAGCGCCAGGGTCAGCGCCGTCACCAGTCCGTGCGGCACATTCTGTTTCAGGTCGTCGCTGAATGCGGCCCAGGCGCCCTGCACCGCCACGGCCAGGGCCATCGCCTGGACCGAGAACCATTTCCAGAAATGACGCGCGTCTTCCACCAGCTTCATCAGAGGCCTCCTTGATCGAACAAAAGGGTGATAGGCTCGGCTTTCGTCCATCCATGGGGGCTCAAGATGACGATCGCAAAGCCTGGTTTGAAATTCGCCGCGGCCGCTGCCGCGATTCTGATTTGCGCGGGCGGCGCGGAGGCGCAAGCCCAGCCGGCGGCGCCGCCCCACCCTCCCCTGATGCAGAAGGACCTGCTGGCCGCGCCCGGCAAGGAGGTGGTGATGAGCACGGTGGAATATCCGCCCGGCGGCGGCTCGCCGTCGCACCGCCACGATGCGCAAGTGTTCGTCTATGTGCTGGAAGGCCATGTGAAGATGCAGGTCAAGGGCGGGCCGCTTTTGACCTTGGGCCCGGGCGAGACCTTTTACGAAAGCCCCACCGACATCCATGTCGTCTCGGCCAATGCCAGCACGACCGAGCCCGCGAAGATTCTGGCCATCCTGATCAAGGACAAGGGCAAGCCCACAACCCGTTCTGCAAATTGACGCAAGGCGCGCGCCTCATCTTGTCATTCCCGCGCAAGCGGGAATGACAAGATAGCCCCGCCCACGCAACAGGGTTGTAGCCTCAACTGCCCTTGAGAAACAGCGAGGCTTCGTCCAGGCGGCGAATCAAAAGACCCTTGGATTCCACCTCTGCGGCATGGTCGAAACGCAGGAATTCCCGGGTTGCATCCAGGAAACGCCCGTCATTGACCCGCGCCAAGAGCGTGGAACCGGCAAGCGCCCGCTCGCCCAGGTTGAAGACGAACGAGATCAACGCCGCCATTTGCGCATCGCTCAGCCGCCGGCGCGCCAGCCGCGCCACCGTTTCGGCGGCGCGGGCGAGATCGGCGGCGAGCTGGGCATCCGCCCGCGCTTGCGTCCAGATCAGGCCTTCATGCACCTCGGGTCCGGTATGGCCGAAGCCGATGGTCCACACGCCTTTGCCGTCGGGATAGGCGGCGAGGCGTAAGCCTTCATGCGCGCGCACGAACGACGCCGCCAGTTCAGCCACGGACATGGAAACCTCTTCGGCGATTAGCGGACCGCAGGTGCGGTTGCTCGCCGCAGCTTCGCGCTGTTAATCCGCAAATAAGATTGGCGTCAGGTGAAGCGTGTATCATGCGGCCACGAAGGCCGTCCCGCCATGGTGGAACCCGAACTGATCCGCGCCCAGCGCTATCACGACCGCGCCAGATCGCTGCGCCGCGCGGCCAACCATGTGGCAGACGCCAAGGCCCGCGCCAAGCTCAAGGCGCTGGCGCAGGAATATGAAAGCTTCTCCAGCGGGATCATGCGCAAGCACTTGAAGGCGAGAAAACCGGCGCGTTGACCGTTCGCCGGCGCGAGGGGGAATTTCTTCCGCGGAAAAGCGGAATATCCGTGAACGGATGTTCCCCGTTCATCCTCGCGTCAGCGGCAAACATTTATCGATGCGCAATTGAGGCCGCGGGGGAATCCATACCCGACCGCGTTGCGGGCCTCACTTTGATCGCCCTGGCGGAACAATATGAGGGGATGGCGGCGGAACAATATCCCGACGCAGCGGCCAAGCCCGATGGCGCCGGCAGCGCGAACGGGAACGTCCACAAGCATTGATGCATTCGGGGCCGGTTGCCCGTGCGTGTCCGCCGTCATTTTGAATTTTCATTACAGACGATCTGCCATAGTATTTCCCGCGCCACATCCGCGTTTGCGGGTCCGTCGTACACCGACACCTTGGCAAAGCCAGACGGGCAGACGCGCATCGCTTCTCGCTGCAAGTCGGTGTCATGCGCATAAACTCCATCCCCCCAAACATTGAACCGGCCGGCTGCCAATTCATGATGATCGAGCGAACCGCAACCTGCCACCGTTAAGCCGGTTGCTGCGAGGAGCAATATTCTCGCGATGCTTACCACGGCCCACTGCCGGTTTGACCATAGGTATCGGCCGTCATTTTGAGCTGTTGCACACGATGCGCCAGGTCAACGTGTGTCCCAGTTCTGCGGGGCCGGGCTCATCACCTTCCGATAGCTTGGTATAAGCATCCCCGCATACGCGCACCGCTTCCCGGCCGAGGTCGGCATCGCGCGCATGAACGCCGTTTCCCCAAACGATGAACTCGCCGGATGCCACTTGACGGTGATCGAGCGAACCACAACCGGCCATGGCCAAGCCAGTTACAGCAAGGAGCAATATGCACGCGATTCGGCTCACCATGGCCACCATCCTTTGCCGGTTTGCCCGTAGGTGTCCGCCGCCTTCTCGAGCGGCGACGGTCCATCGGAGAAAATGCTTTGCAAAATGTAAGTTGGCAGAAAAAGCGGGCCCAGTGCGCCTTCTTGATGCACATGGCCTTCTTCGTGCTTGCCCATGTCAACGTAATCAGTCGGAGGCCGGGCTGATCCGGGCGGGAGCGGCGGAGCCGTATAGGTTAGTATGGGATTGGGCGTCAATCGCGGCTCATTTGACAATATCGTATTGCCGAGCGTCAGCGCTCCTGCGCGCGGGCCGTGCCAAGGATAATCATTGAACATCACCGCGCCATGCTCGAAGGTAGGCCTGGCGCCGAAGGGAAGCCCCGCCACGCCGGCGGCGAGGCCCAATATCGTGTTGGGCGAAGTCCAGAGCGCCTCGCCCGCATCCAGAAGATCGTCGAGCACCGATGAGGATGGCTTGGCCTCCGTGACGCTGCCCGGCGCGGGCATGGGCGGGGGAATATAAGCTGCCGGGCCACCGCCCGCGCCGCTCCCGTCCAGATCGCCGGGATTGTTGTAGTCCTCCCATTGGCCGCCGAACAATCCGGCTCGATTCATGCGTCAACTCCTTGCGGGCCGCGACGGCGCGCTCATCATTTGGGATTTTCGTTGCACTTGATATCCAGCAACAGATCGCCATGGACATCGGCCGTGCCAGGGCCTTCAAATTCATCAAGTTTGACAAATCCATGGGGGCAAACGCGGGCGGCCTCCCTTTGCACATCCGCTTCGTCATCATATGCGCCATAGCCGTGAACGCGGAATTGCCCAGGCGCGAACTCGACGCTGCCGAGTTCGCCGCAGCCGGCCAAGGCCAGCGCCAGCGCCAGCGCCATGACGGCAAGGGGGCGGCCGGCCCTCCGTCCGCGATCATCCGTGTACGTCATGGGCACATTCTCCCCGAGGGGCTATGAGAACAATACAGGAACACAACCCTGGACGCCAGGTCCGGAAGACGCGAATATCAACCCGGAAATTTGAATCCTGTGCCATGGGCGAGATTGCCCAGGGCATTGAGAATACCCACCAGCCCGGGGCTGCTGCTGGATTGAGACGTGCCGCTGCTGGTGCCGGTGGTCGAAGAGTTGGTGGTCTGCTGGACCGGGATCAGGCCCAGCGAGGCGTTCAGCAAATTCTGCGCGCTCGCGTTCTGGCCCTGCTGCGCCAGCCACGCATTATATAAGTTGGTGAGCACGGTCTGGTCCTGGCTCTGCTGCTGCTGTCCCACGCTGCCCAGCGCCGCTCCTTGCGTCGCCGCCAGGCCGTAACCCTGGTTCGCCAGGCCCGCCAGCGCATTGGCCGCGTTCAGCCCCGCCCCTTGCGCGGCCAGCGCATTGGCGATGCTGCCCTGCTGCGCGGCCATATTCTGCCCCGCGTTGAATTGCGCGATCGCGTTGCGCGTGTCCGCGTCCTGGCCCGCGGCGTTGAGGGCGGCGTTGAAGCCTTGCGCATTCAGCCCGGCGAGCACGGGCGCCCCCTGTTGCATGTCGTAGGCATTGGTCAGCGCATCGGCCACGCCCGAGCGCGAGCCCCCGAACGCGTTCGCCGCCGTGGCGCCCTGGTTGGTGTTCATCAGTTGCCGGGCGTTGAGTTGGCTCAGCTGCGCCAAGGTCGCGTTCACCACATCGGACTGATACGGGTTCAGGTATGGCGACAGATCGCTGTTCGCCACCGTGCTGGCCGTCACCGGCTCAGCCGTCACCTGGGTGGCAGGTGGCGTGTTCAGGATGCCCGTCACCCAATTGGCGGCGTTGCCGATCATCGCCTGGTACTGTGGGTCGCTGGCGATGCCCGCGAGCACATTCTGCGCCTGAATCTGGGCCGGGCTGAACGGCGCGGTCAACGCCCCGCTATAAGGCGTGGTGAGGCCCGAAGCGATCGCCTGGGCGTTGCCGTAATTGGTCTGATACTGCCCGAACTGGAACGGATTGACGGAGTTCGAACTGGTCGAGCTGCCGCTGGATTGCTGCTGGCTTTGGGTTTTCTGTCCGCCGGACATGGATGACCTTTCTAAAACTGTCATGGCCTGCAACTGCGGGCCATCCAGGTGATACGCCCGCGCTTTCGACTGTTGTGCGAGTCTCAACTGGATGGCCACACTCGGTGGGCCATGACAAGGTGGGGAAATTCTATGGAAGGACCGTCTTCATCGTGACGAAGAAGCTGCCATGTGCTGTTATGGGCCTGAACATCGGGGAATTGGGGTTGTCATGCGTCATCGCTTGAATTTTTTGCGTGGCCTCGCCGCGGTGTCTGTCCTGACGGCCGGCGCAAGCGCCGCGTCGGCCGAGACCTTGCGCGTGCCCAAGACCGGCACGCCGGCCTTGACCGCCGAAGTGCCGGCGGGCTGGATCGCCACCTATACCAGGACCGACGAGCTCACCATCAAGGACGCCCCCGACATGGCGATCCTGGAAGTGTCGGTGATTTCCGATCCCGCACTGGTCGCCAAGCCCCTGGACGAAATAGCCCGCGAGGTGTTGCGCGAGGCCGAGGTGGCGCCCAGATGGACCAGCACCGGGCCGGAATCGATCGCCGGCCTTCCCGGTCAGGCCTTCATCGTTCCCGTCATCATCGACAGCCGGCCCGTGGGAACGGTGCGCCTGTTTGTGGCCAAGATCGATGCCGGCCACGCCGCGCGGCTGACCGAGATCACCATCGTCAAGGGCACCACGGCCCAGGAAGAAGAAACGCTGAAAACCATCGTTTCGGGCTTGCGCATCGAGGGACGATAAGGGGGCCTTGATGACCAGGCAGGTCGTGATTGCCGTTTATGTGCTGGCCATGGCGGCGGTGATCGTGGGCGTGGATATCGCCTTCTTCCGGAACCGCTTGTGGGAGCGCCTGATCGCGAATATCGGCATTGTGCTGGTGTTTCTGGCGTTCTATCTGCGCTTCCTGCGGGGTTGAACCCCGCAGATTGTCATGGCCCGCAAATGCGGGCCATCCAGGTGATCCGCGCGACCTGTCAGTGAGTATGCGGGCTTCAACTGGATGGCCCACACTCGGTGGGCCATGACAGCGAGGCTGGCTGCAAACTTTTCACCATCGTGATAAACCCGAAGCGGTAGCCGTGAGCGCGGGTGGCGCGCTCCCACCCTTTGCGGCCGGTGCCCATCATTAGAGTGCAACCCTCCGCCCGCGCGAATTCGCACATGGCGGGCTCCAGCTCGTTCAGCAGTTCGCGCAAATTGCCGCCGCCATGCACCACCACCAGCGCCTTGGCCCGCGCGTACTGCGCGATCTCGGTGACGGCGCAGCACGCCTTGCCGAACCAGACCTGGTAGCTGCCGCGTTCGATGGCGCGCTCCACATCGGCGATGGTCTCCAGCCCCGGCGAATGGACCAGCGCCGCCTCTATATAACGCCGGCAGCGTGACCATTCTGAAACGGCAGAGCCGGAGGGGTCCACGGTCACGTAATCACCACCATGCCCGATTGGATGGTGAGCATCTTGACCTCACCCGTCGCCGTGTCGCGGAATTTGAGCGCGGTGAGCACATCCTGGCGTTTGATGTTCCGCGCGTCGGCCTGTTCGATCAGGCTGCGCGCCTGCGCCTCATTGCCGGGATCGTAGGCGCCGGAAGGTTTTGGCAAAGCGAGTTTCATGGAAATGGATCACTTCTAATGGATAAAACGATAACCTCACCCTGAGCTTGTCGAAGGGGCTTCGAGCCGAAGGCGAGAAGCGGCGCAGCGGCGCAAGCCCGGGAAGGAATGAAATATATCTTCGCGCGCTCCTCATCCTTCGACAGGCTTAGGCATGAGGAGAATTTCAAACTATTCTCGCCACAGGCGAAGTTGAGCCGCCCACCCAGTTGAATGGCCGGATCAAGTCCGGCCATGCTGAGTGTAGATACGCGACGCTCACCGCAACCCTCCCGCCACCACATCCAGCCTTGGCGCGCCGATGCGCCACGGCGCCATGGCCGCGCCGTCATAGCGCACCCTTATCTGCCGCCCGGCCAGCCGCAGATCGGTGCGTTTCGAGAGCGTGTATGGCCCGAAGCGGGTTTCGCCCTCATCGGGGGCGAACTTGGCGAAGAAGGTGGCCGTCACGTCGCCCGCGGTCAAATCGTCGGGCAACAGCGTGCGCGCATATTGCACCTGGTCGCCCCGCGCGAGTTCGAACGGCCCGCTTTCCAGGTACGGCATCTGCCCGCCATAATCGAAGCCCACCTCATGCTCATAGACATGGCCGTCGGCGGCCACGCGTAGCGGATATTGCGCGTTGATCCCCGCATCCACGCCCGACAGCCGCCCCACCTGTCCCACCGACCAGTGGTTCTCGCGGAAATTCCAGGTGACATAGGAATCGACCTCGGTGGAGGAGCCCGAGGGATAGTGCCAGGTGATCTCGCCAAAGGCGGCGTTCATCTCGACGGTGATCTTGGACTTCTGCAAGCTGTTGAGATCGCCGAACACATGATCCCACACATCGCA
>Ga0134128_10001142_pt1 | contig 35235 bp, 29 predicted proteins | sample KB31754_FD_96462 | JGI IMG/M metagenome (GOLD analysis project Ga0134128, IMG submission 96462) | Terrestrial soil microbial communities with excess Nitrogen fertilizer from Kellogg Biological Station, Michigan, USA - KB3-175-4 | ecosystem: Environmental > Terrestrial > Soil > Unclassified ...
GCCGGCTCGCGCATCCTGGTCGAGCGGAGCATCTACGACAACTTCTGTGAAAAGTACGCCGCCCGGGCCAGGAACATTGTGGTCGGCGACCCCCACGACCCCGCCACGGAAGTGGGCGCGCTGGTCCACCCGGAGCACTACGCCAAGGTCATGTCCTACGTGGAAATCGGCAAGACCGAGGGCCGCCTGCTGGCCGGCGGCGGCCGCCCCGAGGGCCTGGACTCCGGCAACTACGTGGCACCCACCGTGTTCGCCGACGTCGCCCCTGAAGCGCGGATCTTCCAGGAGGAGATCTTCGGCCCCGTCGTGGCCATCACGCCTTTCGAGAACGACGGCGAGGCGCTGGCCCTGGCGAACGGCGTCAAGTACGGCCTGGCCGCCTATATCTGGACGCAGGACCTGACCCGCGCGCACAACTTCGCACAGAATGTGGAGGCCGGCATGGTGTGGCTGAACAGCCACAATGTCCGCGACCTGCGCACCCCGTTCGGCGGGGTCAAGGCCTCCGGACTGGGCCACGAGGGCGGCTTCCGCTCGATCGACTTCTACACCGACCAGCAGGCCGTGCACATCACGCTGGGCCCGGTCCACACCCCCAAATTCGGCGCCCCCGCCGCCCACTAGCCACCATGCTCAACGAGGAGTAACCCAATGACTGACTTCATCCCCACCCCAGCGCTTCCGGCCCCGGACATTGTCCGCAGCGCCTACATGGAACTGGTGGTCACCGACCTGGCCAAATCCCGCGCGTTTTACGTGGACGTGCTGGGCCTGCACGTCACCGAGGAGGATGAAAACACCATCTACCTCCGCTCGCTGGAGGAATTCATCCACCACAACCTGGTGCTCCGCAAGGGCCCCGTGGCCGCCGTCGCCGTGGCCGCTTTCCGCGTGAAGTCCGCGGCGGAGGTGGACGCCGCCGAGGCCTACTATAAGGAGCTGGGCTGCCGCACGGAGCGCCGCAGGGACGGCTTCGTCAAGGGCATCGGCGACGCCGTCCGCGTGGAGGACCCCTTGGGATTCCCCTATGAATTCTTTTACGAGACCACCCACGTGGAGCGCCTGACCCGCCGCTATGATCTCTACAGTGCCGGCGAGCTGGTCCGCCTGGACCACTTCAACCAGGTCACCCCCGACGTCCCCAAGGGCCGCAAATACCTCGAGGACCTGGGCTTCCGGGTCTCCGAGGACATCAAGGATTCCGACGGCGTCACCTACGCGGCCTGGATGCACCGCAAGCAGACAGTCCACGACACCGCACTGACCGGCGGCGACGGCCCCCGCATGCACCACCTTGCCTTCGCCACGCACGAGAAGGCCAACATCATCGCCGTCTGCGACAAGATGGGCGCCCTGCGCATCTCCGACCGGATCGAACGCGGCCCCGGCCGCCACGGCGTCTCCAACGCCTTCTACCTCTACATCCTGGACCCCGACGACCACCGGATTGAGATCTACACCCAGGACTACTACACGGGCGACCCCGACAACCCGGTGGTCACCTGGGACGTGCACGACAACCAGCGCCGCGACTGGTGGGGCAACCCCGTGGTCCCCTCCTGGTACACGGAAGCCTCCCTGGTCCTGGACCTCGACGGCAAGCCGCAGGCAGTAGTCAAGCGCACCGAATCCTCCGAAATGGCCGTCACCGTCGGCGCCGACGGCTTCTCCTACACCCGTGAACCGGGCGAAGAGCGCGGCTTCAAAATGGGTTCGCAACTCTAACCCGCACCGAAGGGGACACACCATGCTTGATGATGAAACCATCGCCCGCATTGCCGACGAGCTTGTGGAGGCAGCCCGCAGCCGTGTTCCGGTGCCGCGGCTGACGGCCCGGTACCCGGAGATGACCGTGGAGGATTCCTACCGGGTGCAGCAGCTGTGGAGGGAGCGCGGCGAGGCGGCCGGGCGGGTGCTGGGCGGGCACAAGATCGGCCTGACGTCCAAGGCCATGCAGTACGCCACGGGCATCACGGAGCCGGACTACGGGGTCATCTTCAAGGACATGATCCTGGACAGCGGCGCCACCGTGGAGTGGAAGCAGTATTCGCACCCGCGCATGGAGGTCGAGCTGGCGTTCCTGCTCAAGGATGACCTCAGCGGCCCGGACGCCACGCTCTTCGATGTCCTGCGCGCCACCGAATACGTGGTGCCGGCACTGGAAATCCTGGACTCCCGCATCGAGATGGAGGGCCGCACCATTGTGGACACCATCAGCGACAACGCGGCCATGGGCGCCATGGTGGTGGGCGGCACCCCGGTAAGGCCCGACGACGTCGACCTTCGCTGGGTGGCAGCCATCCTGTTCAAGAACGAAACCATCGAGGAAACCGGAGTGGCCGCCGGCGTGCTGAACCACCCGGCACAGGGCGTGTCCTGGCTGGCCAACAAGATCGCCCCCCACGGCGATTCACTCAAGGCCGGGGAACTGATCCTCGCCGGCTCCTTCACCCGCCCCCTGTGGGTCAATGCAGGGGACACCTTTTTTGCCGACTACGGAAAGCTGGGGACCATCACATGCCACTTCAAGTAACTCCCGACCCGTCACTGAAGGACGCCCTCGCCGCCGCCACCCGACCGCTGGTTGGCATGTGGGTGTGTTCCAGCAGCGCCCTCGTTGCCGAGATTTGCGCGGGGGCGGGACTGGATGCCGTGCTGATCGACGGCGAGCACAGCCCCAACGGGCTGGAGGGAATCCTGGCCCAGCTGCAGGCCGTGCGCAGCTATCCCGTCACGGCCGTGGTACGCCCGCCCGCCAACGACACCGTGCTGATCAAGCAGTACCTGGACCTGGGTGTGCAGTCCCTCCTCATCCCCATGGTCCACACGGTTGCCGAGGCGGAGGCGGCCGTCTCAGCCGTCCACTACCCTCCGCGCGGAGTCAGGGGCGTGGGGTCCGCACTGGCACGGTCCTCCCGTTGGAACCGCATCCCCGGCTACGTGGCAGGGGCATCGGAGACCATCACCGTGATGGTGCAGATTGAATCCGCACAGGCGGTCGAGAACGTGGAAGAGATCCTTGCCGTGGACGGCATCGACGCCATTTTCCTGGGCCCCGCGGACCTCGCCGCGTCCATGGGCCTGCTGGGACAGCAGGAACACCCCGACGTCGTGGCCGCCGTCGAGCACTGCATTGCCGCGGCCAAGGAGGCCGGCAAGCCGGTGGGTGTCAACGCCTTTGCCGAAGCCACCGCCCGGCACTATATGGAGGCCGGAGTGGACTTCATCCTGGTCGGCGCGGACGTGGCCCTGTTGGCGCGGGGCAGCGAAGGCCTCGCCGCCCGCTACGTCCCCGCCACGGGCACGGGACCCACGGCCAGCTACTGACACTGGCGGACTTTGAAGCTGCGCGCCGTGCGCCACCAACCGTGCGCCACTTGTCAAGTGGCGCACGGTTGGGCACGGACGGTGCTCAGCTCTGCGGCTGCCCCGAGTGGATCCGCGCGAAGTACTCGCCCAGCTCCGCCGTGGCAGTGAGCGGCAGGACGTTCGCCACGTACTGGTCCGGGCGGACGACGACGACCACGCCGTCGCGGCTGAGCCCGCGGGCGTCAAAGATGTCCTCGCCCGGGACCGTCCCGTAAACCTTTTCATAATCGACCAGCTCAAACGGCCCCACCAGCGGCTTGAAGACTTCCGGGACCTTGTTGATGTCAATGTCTTCATGCGGCTGCTGGTAGATGACCTTCACGTCAAACCAGGCGTCGGCGTCGAGCCCCTTTGGCGTGGCCGCGAGCGGTGAGTCCGGCGAGCCGGCGAGCCACTGTGCGAGGTCTGCCACGGGCCCGGGATCACCGGCCGGGGCGGCGTCGGCGAAGACGTAGATGCGCCAGCGGCCGTCCGCCGTGGCATGGTGGCCCAGGTGGATCAGGTTCGTGTCGCAAACGCGGGAGGCCATGGCGGACTTGAAGCGCTTGCCCAGCGGGAAGCCGGTGGCCAGCCCCTGGTGGGTGGCGGCGCCCGTGATCAGCGACGGCGCATACTCGGTCATGAAGCCGGCAGGGAACTCCGCGGTGCGCACGTAGAAGTCCTCCAGTTCGGCGGGGTCCTCAAATTCCTCCGGCTTCTTGGCCATCATGGTGGACCAGGTCCTGTCGAAGTCGATGAGGTTCCTGGCCACCACCTGGCGCTCGGCCGAGTAGGTGGACAGCAGGGACTCGGGGCTGCGGCCCTCCAGGACGTGGCCCAGTTTCCAGGCGATGTTGAAGCCGTCCTGGAGGGAAACGTTCATGCCCTGCCCGGCCTTGGCGCTGTGGGTGTGGCAGGCGTCGCCGGTGATGAAGACGCGGGGCGTGCGGAGGCCCACCTGGCCGGGGACGACGTCGTCGAACCTGTCGGTGAGGCGGTGGCCCACCTCGTACACGCTGTGCCAGGCAACGTTGCGCACATCCAGGGTGTAGGGGTGGAGGATCCGGTTGGCGTTGGCGATGATCTGGTCCATGGAGGTGTTGCGGACGGCGCCGTTGTCATTTTCCGGGACCACGCCCAGGTCCACGTACATGCGGAAAAGGTGCCCGCCCTCGCGCGGGATCAGCAGGATGGAGCCGCCGTCGTGCGACTGGATGGCGCACTTGGTGCGGATGTCGGGGAAGTCGGTGCGGGCCAGGACGTCCATGACGCCCCAGGCGTGGTTGGCCTTGTCGCCGGCCATGGTGCAGCCGATCGCGTCGCGGACCTTGCTTCGGGCGCCGTCGCAGCCCACCACGTACTTGGCCCGGATGGTGCGCTCCGTGCCTTGATCGGGACCGGCGCTGCGGACCAGGGAGACCGTGACTGGATGGTCGCCGTCGTCGGCCACCTCCAGGGTCTGGAATTCCCAGCCATAGTCGGGGACCAGCCGGGTGGGCGCATGGGCCGCGACCTCGGCAAAGTAGTCCAGGACGCGGGCCTGGTTGACGATGAGGTGCGGGAATTCGCTGATGCCTGTGGTGTCGTCCACGGCACGGCCGCCGCGGACAATGTTGTGTGGATTTTCGGTGTCGGGGCGCCAGAATGCCATCTCGGTGATTCGGTAGGCATCGGCAATGATCCGCTCGGCGAAACCAAAGGCCTGGAACGTTTCCACACTGCGGGCCTGGATGCCGTCCGCCTGGCCGATCACCAGGCGGCCGTCGCGGCGCTCGATGATGCGGGTGGTGATGTCCGGGAACTGGGCAAGCTGGGCCGCCGCGAGCATGCCTGCGGGTCCTGATCCCACGATCAGCACGTCCACCTCGTCCGGAAGCTCGGCGGGGCGGCCGATCCCCGTCCCTGCCGCCGCCTGGATGCGCGGGTCACCGGAAACGTATCCGTGGTGGTGAAACTGCACGGCACACTCCTTTCGTCTGTGTGGGCGGCGCGTTCACCACCGTTTATTGACTATTCGTTATTTGAACACCTAGTTCTAATAACGCACACTAAGCCTAATTGTGTGCGCCAGCTCACGCAAGGGACGAGGGCGCGGCCGGCTGCGGATGCCGAGACGGACATTTGATCCTGCTAATTCAGGCTCAATCCGCCGTTTCGGCATCCTGGGCGGAAACGGGGGAGATTCCCCGTTCCCCGGAAGCTCCCAGACGGGCACGGGAGAATTCAGGCATGCTAGAGGAATATTCCAGGGAAAGACTTGTGCCCGAAACCGCCCGGCCGGCATCCGTCCGCAGCGTGGTGTCCAAGGTTCCGGAGGTCACGGCGCTCTTCTGGATCATCAAGGTGCTGACCACCGGCATGGGCGAAACCACCAGCGACTACTTGGCCCACACCCTCGATCCCGTCATTGCCGTGGGCATCGGGGCGGCCTGTTTCGCCGCGGCTCTTGCCCTGCAATTTGCCGTGAAGCGCCACATTCCCTGGGTGTACTGGCTGGCCGTGGCCATGGTCAGCGTCTTCGGCACCATGGCGGCGGACGTGCTGCACGTGGGCCTGGGCATTCCCTACCTTGTCTCCTCCATTTTCTACGCCGCGGTGCTGGCCGCCGTGTTCATCCTGTGGCAGCGCACGGAAAAGACGCTGTCCATCCACAGCATCCACACGCCCCGGCGCGAACTGTTCTACTGGGCCGCCGTGCTGGCCACCTTTGCCCTGGGGACGGCGGCGGGCGACCTCACGGCTATCACTTTCCACCTGGGCTACCTGGGCTCCGGCGTGCTGTTTGCCGCGGCCATTGCCGTCCCGGCCCTGGCCTACTGGAAGTTCGGGCTCAAGGCCATCCCCGCATTTTGGGCCGCCTACGTCATCACCCGCCCCCTGGGGGCGTCATTCGCCGACTGGATGGGCGTCTCCCACGCACGCGGCGGCCTGGACTGGGGCACCGGCGCGGTGAGCATCGGCTGGGCCGTGGCCATTGCCGCGCTGGTGGCGGTGCTGGCCCTGCGGCAGCGCAAACAAGCCACGCCCAGGGTCTCGGCCTAGCCAACGCCCTAGCCAACGCCTTTTACGGCATCCGCCCGGCAAACCCGCGCGCCACGTCCAAAAGCCGCGGCACGCCCTCCTCGAGGACGGCGCCGAGCCCCTGCCCGCCGCCGTCGCGCTCGCCCCGCAGCCACCGCGTGTAGATGGCCTCGCTGAAAATGGCAGCCTTCCACAGGGCCAGCACCTGGTACCAGGGCAGGGCGGAGAGGTCCAGGCCAAAATGCTGGTTGTACCGCAGCGCCAGCTCATCCCGCGTGGGGTAGCCGGGCCGGGCCGTGACGGAGGTCAACTCCATGAAGGTCCCGGGCGAGCCGGCCTGCGCATAGGTGGCGGTCAGGTAGCCCAGGTCGGCGAGTGGGTCCCCCACCGTGGCCATTTCCCAGTCCAGCACCGCCTGTATCCGGGCAGGTCCGGACTTGGCAAACATGAGATTCCCGATCCTGTAGTCGCCGTGGATCAGGGCGGTGCGCTGCGTGTCCGGCCGGTTCGCCTCGAGCCATTCGGCCAGCTCACCCACCCGGGGCAGCGGACGCGTGGCACCCAACTCCCACAGCCCGGCGAAGCGCCTCACCTGGCGTTGCAGGTAGCCGTCGGGACGCCCAATGTCCGCTACGGCCCCGTGGGAAATGTCCACCGAATGCAGCCGCACCAGCATGTCCGCCGCGGCCTCGCCGGTGGCGCGCCGCTGCGCAGGGGCGTCCAGGTGGGCCGGAATACTGTCGGCGACCACCACGCCGTCGAGGAATTTCATGACGTAAAACGGCACGCCCAGCACATTGGGATCCGCGCAGACGGCCAGGATCTTCGGCACGGGCACGCCCAGCGGCGCCAAGACGTGCTGGATCCGTGCCTCGCGGACCATGTCGTGCGTGGACGGGGGCAGGGGCGGGCGCGGGCCGCGCCGAAGCACGACGTCGGCCCCCTTGCGTTTGATCCGGAAGCTCACGTTGGACTGTCCCCCGCCAATGCGGTGCCAGTGCAGCGGACCGGTCCCGATGCCTGACGCATCGAGGAATTCCTCGGCCCGGTCCACAATCAGCAGCGGCGGAACCTCCAGCGCGTCCGCCTCGGCCTGGGTCCTGACCACGTCCACGATGCCATCCATCAGCGTTCCCCTTCATGCAGCTGGGCCGTGCCCAGAAACGGTTCGCCGGCGTCCACGGCGCGGCGCCGTGCCGAGGCCGCCCGGCGGGCAATGGCCCATTTGTGGGTTTCCGTGGAGCCGTCATAGATCCGGAACGGGCGAACCTCGTTCAGGTACTGGGCCAGCGGCAGCCCGTCGGAAACGCCGTCGCCGCCGCAAAGCTGCACGGCACGGTCAATGACCCGGTAGACGGCCTCCGAGCAGTGCACCTTGGCCACGGAGGACAGCGCCGAGCCGGCCTTCGCATCCACGCCCAGCAAGGCTGCGCACTTGCCGATGATCGCATCCGAGGTTTCGATGTCCAGCTCCGACTGGGCAATCATGTCCTGCGCGATGCCCAGCTGCGAGAGGTGCGCGCCAAAGATTTCGCGGGTGTTGGCCCGGTCCAGGGCAATGTCCTGGGCGCGGCGGGCCAGCCCCAGCCAGCGCATGCAGTGCGTGAGGCGGGCAGGGCCGAGGCGGAGCTGTGCGTATTTGAAGCCGAGGCCCGCCTCGCCGAGGACGGCGGCATCAGGCACGCGGACGCCGTCGAACATCACGTGCGGGTGGCCGCCGGGCAGGTACTTGTCCATGGTGTGGATGGGCGTGCCCAGCCGGACCCCGGGCGTGTTCATCGGCACCAGGAACATGGTGGCGCCGGCCGGTGCCGCGCCGCCCACAGCGCCCGCGCCCGCGCCCGCGCCGTCGCCGTCCGCGCCGTCGGCAGCGGTCCGGGCCATGACGATGGCAAACGCGGCAAAGGTGGCCCCGCTGGTGAAGCGCTTGTGCCCGTTGATGACCCACCCCCGGCCGCTGCGGACCGCCACAGTGGTGAGTGCCTCCGGGTCGGAGCCGGCGCCGGGATGGGGCTCGGACATGGCAAAGCAGGAGCTGGTCTCACCGGCGGCCAGCGGGGCCAGGAAGTCGCGCTTCTGCTGCGCCGTGCCGATCAGCGCCAGCATGTGCATGTTACCCTCATCCGGCGCCATGCAATTGAGCACGGCGGGTCCGATCGGGGAATAGCCCGCCTCCTGAAACACCGGGGACCAGTGCTGCACGGCCAGCCCCTGCCCGCCAAATTCCTTCGCAACGTGCGGGGCGTAGACGCCGGCCGCCTTGGCCGCCTCCCCGAGTTCGCGCCGGACAGCCAGGTTCAGCGCCTGCCCGGGGCGCGGTTCCGCGGCAATCACGGTGCCGCGGATGAAGTCCCGGGTGCGCAGGCGCAGCTCCTCAACCTCGGCCGGATAAAGACCGTGCGGAACGGATGTGGTCACTGTGTGCTCCTGGTTGCAAGGGGTGGAAAGGGTCAGCCGAGTCCGCCGGCATTGAGCAGGCCGCCGTCGAGCACAAGCACTTGGCCGGTGACCCAGGATGCGTCGGCGGAGGCGAGGAAGCAAACCGCGGCGGCGACGTCGTCGGGCGTGCCCAGGCGCTGGAGGGGGTAGGCGGCGGCCACCTCGGCCTCGCGCCCCTCATACAGCGCGCGGGCAAACTGGGTCTTGACCACGGCCGGGGCCACGGCGTTGACCCGGATTTCCGGCGCCAGCTCCACGGCGAGGGTGCGCGTCAGGTGGGCCACGGCGGCCTTGCTGATCCCGTACAGCCCGATCCCCGGCGCCGGCACCTCCCCGCTGATGGAGGACAGGTTCACCACGGTGCCGCGCCGGGCCCGGAAACCCAGCCCGGCATGCGCCAGCACGGCCTGGGTCCAGGCCAGCGTGGCAAGGACGTTCACGTCGAAGATTTTGCGCGCAGCGGCCAGGTCCACGGTCTCCAAGGGCCCGTAAGCCGGGTTGATGCCGGCATTGTTGACCAGGATGTCCAGCCCGCCAAATTCACGCACGACGGCGTCCAGCACCTCCGCGCGGTGGCTTGGGTCATCCGCGTGCCCGGCCAGGGCCAGGGAGCCTGGCCCGAGGGAGGCGAGCGCCCCTTCCAGCGGTTCGGGGTGGCGGGCGGTGATGCACACCCGGGCCCCGCCTGCCGCCAGGCGCTGGGCGATGGCCAGCCCAATTCCCCGGCTGGCGCCCGTCACGATGGCGGTTTTGCCCGTAAAGCTGCGCGTAGCGGCTTCCTCGCCCATGCTGCCCCCTCCGTCGGCTGCCGGCGGCCAGCCGGTACTTGCCAGCATGGTGCGCATCGCGGCAGCGGTCAAGGGGCGGGTCAAGGGGCCGGCGTTCAGCCCTTGTCGCGCAGGGCGTTGCGGTGCGCGATTGCCGCGACGGCTGAGACGTGCAGCTGTTCGGGTGTGCGGCCGTCGCGGTTGAAGGGCGGGAGTAGTTCGGTTCGCAGCTCTTCCTCGAGACCGGCAACGCTGTCCAGGTCCTGAACCACACAAAAGGACGTGCCCAGGTTGCTGACCATCCAGGCACTGAGCAGTTCCTCGTCTGGATCGGTCAGCCTCGGGTGGGCGGATCTTCCGTGCCACTGGGCCTGAAGTCCCAGAACGGCCGCCAGGGAACGGCGGAACGTGGACTTGGACGTTTGCACGTCGTGGTGCTTGGCCCGGCTCCGCAAATTCGTCGCCTTGCCCACGTACAGCAGGTCACCGCGCTTCAACGACTTCAATTCAGCGGGCCATTCCACATTCTTGGGCAGCCCGCCCGTCAGGTAACACTTGTAGAGGCCGGGAGCAAAGGGCATCGCCGACCACGCAGTTTTGGCAGGGGCGGTGGCTGTCCATTTGAGTTCTTTCATGGCCCTGACTTTACGTCACCGGTACAGCAACCCCTTGCCCCGGCGGCCCGGCCCCCACCGCTTTAGTGGGGGCCGCCCCCCTGCTGCGGGGGCCGGGCCACCGGGGAGGCCGGGCTAAGCCTCGATGAGCTCGTCGTCGTCCTCGAACTCCACGGCGGCAATGATTTCCTCGGTCTCCGGGTTGATCATGAACGCCTCGTCATCCTCTTCAATCATGGCGAAGTCGCCGTGGTCAGTGGTGAAGTGCCAGGCCAGGATAGTGCGGCCATCAAACTCAAAGTTGGGGTCTCCCATGGTGATCTTTTCGAGCTTGTAGCCGGCCATCGCGCAGAGTTCACGGATGATGAGCTCAAACTCGGGTGCGTCCTCGGCCGCCTCGGCCTGGCGCTCCCCCAGGTTCGGGACCTGGGCCACGCGCGCCGCGATGTGCTCTTCCAATTCCGTTTCGCTGAGCACCAGCAGGCCCTCCTGGCCCCGGAGCCACGCGGCGTTCAGGCCCGTCACGTCCTCGGTTTCGAGCAGTTCCTCAAATTCGCCGTCCAGGGCTTCGATGGCGTCGACGTCCCCGGAGCGGCCGCCCACCTCGTCGAGGTCGCCGTCGAGGTAGGTCTCGGCGTCGTCCTCGGAGAGCGAATCGAAGAGCTCGGCGGTGCGGTTAAGAGTTCCAGGTGTCCCGTGGCGTCCATGGCCTCCAGGCCCTCGCGGATGTAAACGTCCAGTTCCGAGCGGTCCGGGGACATGAACACATACTGGGCAAAGCCGCCGTCGAGCGCCTGGGCCAGGTAGAAGTCCACGAAGTAGCTGCGCAGCGCGTTGGGGGCGATCTCCTCGGAATTGAGCAGCGCACGGTACATGGCGTTCACCACGGACACATTGTCGCCAACAACGTCTTCGTTGCTGGCGGCAGCGCCCTCGGTGGTCAGGATGACGGGGAATTGGGTGCTGGTCATGGTAATTCCTCACTGCTGTGGGCCTGTGGTGCTGCTTACGCCTTCACGCTACGTCGCAGCAGTGTCCCGTTTGCCGGCCTGGACATGAACGTCCGGCGAAGATTGGGCAACCAGCGTCCCTTGCCGCGCCGAGTCAGCAGCGATGGCGACTTTGGCGGCGGCTAAGTCGCCATTGCTGCTGACTCAGCGCCCCGCGGACGGCAATCCGGACGACGGCGGCCTACCGGCCCTCGTGTGCCGCCAGGAACTTGTACACCTCGGTTTCGTCCACGCCGGGAAATGCTCCCTGCGGCATGGCTGCCAAAAGGTGTGAGTTGGCGCGGGTGGACGGCCACGCGTTGCCGGCCCATTCGGCGAACAGTGCTGCCGGCGGCCGGCGGCAGCACGCCGGGTCCGGGCACCGCGACTGCGAGCGCTCCGTGGTGTCCCGGCCCCGGAACCACTTGACGTGGGCATAGGGCACGCCGATGCTCAGCGAATACTCCCCCGAGGAGTGGCGTTCGGTCCGCGCCGTGCACCAGTATGTTCCGACGGCGGTGTCCGTGTACTGGTTGAACGCACGGAACTTGTCGGGCACGTCAAAAACGGCGCGGGAGGTCCAGAACCGGCACACGGCCTGGCCCTCGATGGCTCCGGTGTGGTCGGCGGGAAAGTTGACGCCGTCGTTCTCGTAGGCCTTGTGGATGATCCCGGACTCGTGGACTTTTTGGAAGTGCGTGGTGATGCCCAGGTGCTCGGTGGCCAGGTTCGTGAAGCGGTGGGCGGCCGTCTCATAGGACACCGCGAAGGCGTCCCGGATGTCCTCAATGGCCAGCTCCTTCGCGGCCTTGGCCTCCTTCAGGAAGTCCACGGTGGCCCGTTCAGGCATCAGCAGGGACGCGGCAAAGTAGTTGGTGTAGACGCGCTGGCGCAGAAAGTCAGAATAGTCGCGCGGGGTCTGGTGGCCCAAAAGGTAGTGCCCCAGGGCCTGCAAAAGCACGGACCGGGGGTCATGGTCGGAGCGCTGGCCCTGCGTGAGGTAAATTCGGCGGTTCTTCAAGTCCGTCACGGAACGGGTGGAATGCGGCAGGTCGCCCACATAATGCAGGTCAAATCCAACGTGCTCGGCAATGTCGGCGGCCACGTGGTGGGACAGGGGCCCGCGGTCGTGGCCCACGGCCTTGAGCAGCTCCTGCGCCTGCACTTCAATCTCCGGGTAGTAGTTGTTCCGGTCGCGCATTTCCAGGCGCAGCACGTTGTTGGCGCGGCGGGCTTCCTCCGGCGTGGCGGACTGCTCGTCGAGCCGGCGTTCCAGCTCGTTCTGCAGCCCCACCAGAGACTCCAGCACTTCCGTGGAAAGCCGCGAGCTGACGCGGACTTTGGGAAGTCCCAGCGATTGGTACAGCGGCCCGCGCTGAGCCCTTTCCAGCTCGATTTCCAGGGCTGCCCGGCGGCTGGGCGGCTCGGCCCCGAGCAGCTGTTCAAGCCCGACGCCGAGTGCCCCGGCCAGGTGCTGCAGGAGCGTCAGCTTGGGCTCCCGCTTGCCGTTCTCGATGAGGGAAAGCTGCGACGGCGCAGCCCCCACCTTCGCGCTCAAATCGTCCAGGGTCATGCCGAGCTTTTTGCGCAGGTGGCGCACCCGCCGGCCCAGGGCAATCACGTCCAGTTCGCCGCCGTCGTCCGCTTCCTTGGCACTGCGGGCGGGGGCGAGGTTCCAGCCTTCATTGTTCATTTCTTGAGAATAGCGGAAGAAGTGCAAATCTTTCCACCATCTGCCCCTAGCTACCCCTTGAAAACACCGGAATAGTGGAAATCACAAAGAAGGAACACCGATCCCGGAACTAGAGCATCTCGAACACAGACAACCGGGACCGGCCACCAACCGCAAAGGAGCGACCCCCATGACCGCAGCATTTGAACCCGCAAAGACGCCGGAGCAGAGCAACGCCGAGGCCGTCGCCGCCCTCGAACTCGAGTGGTCCGCCAACCCCCGCTGGGACGGCCTGGAGCGCACCTACTCCGCGGAAGAAGTCATCAAGCTGCGCGGCCGGGTCCAGGAGGACCACACGCTGGCCCGTCGCGGCTCGGAGAAGCTTTGGGACCAGCTGCGCAACGCCAAGCCGGGCGCCTACACAAACGCACTTGGCGCCCTCACCGGCAACCAGGCGGTCCAGCAGGTGAAGGCCGGCCTGAAGGCTGTTTACCTCTCCGGCTGGCAGGTCGCCGCCGACGCCAACTCCAACGGCAACACCTACCCCGACCAGTCCCTGTACCCCGTGGACTCGGTGCCCAAGGTGGTCCGCCGCATCAACAACGCACTCCTGCGCGCCGACCAGATTGAGTTTTCCGAAGGCCTCCAGAGCGTTGAGGACTGGCTGGTGCCGATCGTGGCCGACGCCGAAGCCGGCTTTGGCGGGCCGCTGAACGCCTACGAGCTCATGAAGTCCATGATCGTCGCCGGCGCTTCGGGAGTGCACTGGGAAGACCAGCTGGCCAGCGAGAAAAAGTGCGGCCACCTGGGCGGGAAGGTCCTGATCCCCACCGCCCAGCACGTCCGCACCCTGAACGCCGCCCGCCTGGCCGCCGACGTGGCCGGCGTCCCGTCAGTCATCATTGCCCGCACCGATGCCGAGGCAGCCACCCTGATCACCTCCGACGTCGACGACCGGGACAAGCCGTTCCTGACCGGGGAACGCACGGCCGAAGGTTTCTACCACGTCCAGAACGGCCTGGCGCCCTCCATTTCCAGGGCCCGCGCCTACGCCCCGTACTCCGACCTCATCTGGATGGAAACCGGCACCCCCGACCTGGAGCACGCTAAGAAGTTTGCCGAAGGCGTCAAGTCCGAATTCCCCGACCAGATGCTCGCCTACAACTGCTCGCCGTCGTTCAATTGGAAGAAGCACCTGGACGACAGCACCATTGCCAAGTTCCAACGCGAACTCGGCGCCATGGGGTACACATTCCAGTTCATCACCCTGGCTGGTTTCCATTCCCTGAACTACTCGATGTTTGACCTTGCCCATGGTTACGCCCGCAACGGCATGAGCTCCTACGTCGAACTGCAGGAGCGCGAATTTGGCGCAGAAGACCGCGGCTACACCGCAACCAAGCACCAGCGCGAAGTGGGCACAGGCTACTTCGACCTGGTCGCGACAGCCCTGAACCCGAACAGCGGCACCCTCGCATTGGCCGGCTCCACCGAAGCCCAGCAGTTCCACTAACACTTCCCCGCACTTTTTGCCCAGGAGACTCCCATGAACTCGACGAACAGCCTGAACGGAATCACGTTCAACGGCATTACCCTCACCGCTCCCCCCATCCACCGCCAGGAAGAAATCCTGACCCCCGAGGCCCTGGACTTCATCGCAGCGCTGAACCGCACCACGACGGCGCGCCGCCACGAACTGCTTGCAGCCCGCCAGGTGCGCCGCCGCCAGATCCTCAGCGGCAGCGACCCCCGCTACCTGCGTGAAACGTCCGGCATCCGCGAGGACCCGAACTGGCGCGTGGCCCCTCCGGCCCCTGGCCTGGAGGACCGCCGCGTGGAGATCACCGGCCCCGTCGACCGCAAGATGACCATCAACGCCCTGAACTCCGGCGCGAAGGTCTGGCTGGCGGATATGGAGGACGCCTCCACGCCCACGTGGGGCAACGTGATCCGCGGCCAGCTGAACCTGATCGACGCCCTGGAGCGCCGCATCGACTTCACCAGTGCCGAAGGCAAGGAATACCGTCTCGCACCTGCCGAGGAACTGCCCACCATCGTGGTCCGTCCCCGCGGCTGGCACCTGCCGGAGAAGCACCTGCTCATCAATGGCCGGCCCCTGGCTGGCGGAATCGTCGACTTCGGCCTGTTCTTCTTCCACAACGCCCGCCGGCTGATCGCCCAGGGCAAGGGCCCGTACTTTTACCTGCCGAAGGTTGAAAACCACCTGGAGGCACGGCTGTGGAATGACATCTTCATCCAGGCCCAGGACCTGCTCGGCATCCCGCAGGGCACCATCCGAGCCACCGTCCTGATCGAGACCATCACGGCCGCCTTTGAGATGGAGGAAATCCTCTACGAACTGCGCGACCACGCCGCCGGCCTGAACGCGGGCCGCTGGGACTACCTGTTCTCGGTGATCAAGAACTTCCGCACCCGCGGCCCCCGCTTCGTGCTGCCGGACCGCAACCAGATCACCATGACGGCACCGTTCATGCGCGCCTACACCGAACAGCTGGTGCGTGCCTGCCACCGCCGCGGCGCCATGGCCATTGGCGGCATGTCCGCCTTTGTCCCGAACCGCCGCGATCCCGAGGCCAACGCCAACGCCATGCGGAAGACCCGGGCGGACAAGACCCGTGAGGCCAATGACGGCTTTGACGGTTCCTGGGTGGCGCACCCGGACCTGGTCCCGGTGGCCATGGAGGTCTTTGACGACATGCTGGGCTGGAACCCGAACCAGATCTCCCGCCTCCGCGAGGACGTGGAACTGGACGATCACGCGCTGCTGGACGTTGCCGGCACCCAGGGCACCATCACCGAGCAGGGCATCCGCGACAACATCTGGGTGGGCATCCAGTACATCGAGTCGTGGCTGCGCGGCCACGGCGCCGTCGCCCTGAACAACCTCATGGAAGACGCCGCCACCGCGGAAATTTCCCGCTCGCAGATCTGGCAGTGGATCCACAGCCAGGCCATCACGGACACGGGCGAGCTCATCACCTTTGACTGGGTGAGGGAAATGCTGGAGGAGGAATTCGCCAAGATGCCGCGCTTTGACGCGGACCGCTTTGACGACGCCCTGGAGATCTTCGAAACCGTTGCCCTGGGCGAGGAATTCCCCACCTTCCTGACCCTCACGGCCTACGCGAAGTACCTGCACGCAGCCCCGGAGCAGCAGCCCGCCGAGACGCGGGTGCTCGCCGCCGCATAAGTTTGGTTGTTCCATCGGACGCGTCGCCACTGCAGGCCCGACGGTCGGGCCCCGATGGACAGCCTTAATCCCCCCCCAACGGGCACTTAACGTGGATGTTTTTGAAGAACATCCACGTTAAGTGCCCGTTGGCGCGTCTTGTGCCGTGGAATAACCGCCGGCCCGGCCCCGTTGCCGAGAGTATGAAGATTGAGATCTGGTCCGATGTTGCGTGCCCGTGGTGCTACATCGGCAAACGCCGTTTTGAAACTGCCCTGAACGATTTTGCCCACAAGGATTCCGTGGAGGTGCAGTGGCGCAGCTACCAGCTGGACCCCACCCTCCCCGAGCACTACGACGGCACGGAGATCAGCTACCTGGCCGAGCGCAAGGGCATGGACCCGGCCCAGGTGAAGGGCATGTTTGCCCACGTCACCGAGCAGGCCAAGGGTGAGGGCTTGGACTACAAGTTCGGCGACGTGGTGGTCGCCAACAGCTTCAACTCCCACCAGCTCATCCACCTCGCCGCCACCCAGGGCAAGGCCGACGCCGTCAAGGAAGCCCTGCTGTCGGCCCACTTTGAGCACGGCGAAGACATAGGCAGCCGCGAGTTCCTGGTGCGTGCCGGTTCCGCCGCCGGCCTGGCCGAGGCTGACATCAACGATGCCCTGGACACGGACAAATACGCCGACGACGTCCGCCACGACTTCGCCGAGGCCCGCGCACTGGGCGTCAGCGGGGTGCCGTTCTTCGTCATTGACAGGAAGTACGGGATCTCCGGCGCCCAGCCGTCAGCCCTTTTCACGCAGGCCCTCGACGAGGCCTGGCAGGAAGCCCACCCGCTGGCCATGGTTTCATCCGGGGATGCCAACGGCGAGGTGTGCGGCCCCGACGGCTGCGCCAGCTAGCACCGCTGCGCCATCCAGCACAGCCGGGCCCGCACCGCCGGGCCCGCTCAGCAGTGGACGGGCTGCCCGCTCGCAACGGACGCCTGCGCGGCCTTGACAATTTCGAGCGTGCGAAGGCCGCTGCCGCCGTCGGGCTGCGGCTGGCGCCCTGCCAGGATGGCGGAGATGAACTCGTCGATCATGAGCGAATCGAGATCGGCCCCGTAGGGCAGCCAGGCCCCACCCAGCGCGTCAAAGCCACCCACGTGGGACGCGAAGGGGTCGATCCTGACCGAACCCTTGGTTCCCGTCACGGTGAATGTCAGCCCGCCCCAGGTGGGCGCACTGGCCGGCTGGCTCCACGAACAGTCAATGGTGGCTATGACCCCGCCCTGAAACGTGATGGTGACGAGCCCCCCGGTCTCCACGGTGACCCCGCGCTGGGCGTGGAGAATGCGGTTGGACACGGCGTGGACGCGCTGCGCCGGGACGCCCAGCAGGTCATCAAGCAGGTCCGCGCAGTGGACCACATGATCCACCAGGGCGCCGCCGCCTGCCAGTTCGGGATCGGTGAACCAGGCCCTGTCGGAGGGCATCCAGCCGTTGTTGGTGCCCACCACGGACACAATGTCGCCCAGCGCACCGGCCCGGACCATTCCCCTGAGTTCCTGGTAGGCGGGTGAAAACCGGACGGGGAAGGCTGTCATGAGCCTGACCCCCGCCGCGGCGGCCGCCTCCAGCGCAAGCTCCGCATCCGCCACGGTGGTGGCCAGCGGCTTCTCGCACAAAACGTGCGCCCCGGCAGCCGCAAACAGTTGGACCAGCCCGGCATGCCTGGAGTTCTCGCTGCAAATGACCACGGCGTCGGGCCGCCAGTCCAGCACCTCCTGGTAGCTTTCGGCATAGGCGGCGCCGTGGGCTGCGGCAAACGCTGCGCCCCTGAGCTCCCCTTCCGGAGACTGGGCGCTGTCAGGGTCCGCTGTCAAAAGTTCGACGTCGGCGCGCCCGGCAAGGTGCCGTATGTAGCTGGCGGCGTGGGTGTGGGCAAAGGACAGCACGGCCACGCGCAGCCCGCCGGGGCGGATGGGAACGGTCATGAAGGCACCTCTTCGCTGGTGAGGACGTGGCTGGTTGAGAAGGGGACGGATTGCCCGGTGCGGAGGGATTCCAGCGCCGCTTCGGCGATCGCCACGGCAATAATGCCGTCCTCCAGCGACACCCGGGGGGCCGCGCCGCCGGCAAAGGCGTCAGCGAACTCGCGAATTTCGGTCAGGTACGGGCTTTCCTCAACCCCGGCGGGAGGCAGGTAGGAATCCACCACCCCGGCCGGCAGGTTCCTGACCACCGAGGTGTCTGCGGCAGAGTCGAAACGCAGGGCGCCGGAGTCCCCGGCAATGTCAAAGGACGTGCGGAAATCCATCCCCGGAGGCCCCCACACGCCCTGGATGTGGGAGATGGCACCGGATTCATGGGTGAGGGTCACGTGGGCGCTGACAATGCGCGCCGGCTCCCCGCCCGCAGACCCTTCGGCACCTGCCGTGTTTTGCACCGCGTAGACGGCGGTGATGTCGCCGGCCAGCCAGCGGGCCTGGTCGAGGTCGTGGATCATCTGGTCCATGATGATGCCCCCCGACTGTTCCACATCGTAAAACCAGGGGCTGGCCGGACCGGCGCCGCCACGGTTGAACCTGAGCACGGCGGGAGTACCCACCCTGCCGCCGTCGACCGCTTCCTTGGCTGCGGCGTAGGCCGGAAAGTACCTGACCACATGCCCGGGGTAGAGCTGCACGCCGGCCTCGCGGACCGCGCCCAGAATGGCCTTCCCGTCCTCCACCGTGCGGCCAACGGGCTTTTCACACACGATGTCCTTGCCTGCTGCCGCCGCGGCCACCGCGATGCTGCGGTGGCTGGTGGTCGGGGTGCAGATGTCGACAATGTCGGCGCCGGCCAGCAGTTCCTGCAGCGATGCCGCCACGGACAGGCCGTACTGGGCCGCCAGTTCCTCCGCGCCCTCCAGTGAAAACACGGTGACTGCTGCACCGAGTTCCAGCCAGGCGGGCACATGTACATGGGTGATCCCGCCGGAACCGACCAGTCCTACTCGAATTTGTGTCATGGATTGTCACTTCATTCCTGAGAAGGCAATGCCGTCGATGACTCGACGCTGCATCGCAAGAAACAAGATCAGGACGGGCGCGCTTGCCAGCAGGCTTGCGGCCATCAGGACCGGGTAATTGGTGGCGTTTTGCCCCTGCAGGGTGGCCAGGCCTGCCGAGAGAGGCATGTTTTGGGCGTAGGTGGTCACAACCAGCGGCCACAGCAGGTCGTTCCAGGACCACAGCACCGTAATGATGGCCAGGGCGGACAGCCCCGGCTTGGCCAGCGGCAGCATGATCCGCCAGAACGTCTGGAAGGGGTTGCACCCGTCAAGGCGTGCCGCCTCTTCCAATTCCAGCGGGAGCCCCAGGAAGAACTGGCGCATCATGAAGGTTCCGAAGGCACTGAATATGCCGGGGGCAATGATCCCGGCAGAGGTGTTGAGCCAGCCCAGGTTCTGCACTATCTGGTACTGCGGGATCAGGAACACCTGGGACGGGACCATCAAGATGGCCAGGATGAGGCCCAGGACCACGCCCTTGAAGGAAAACCTCATGCGCGCAAACGCATACCCGGCCATGGAGCACAGGACCACCTGCCCCAGCACCCGGACTACGGTGATGGTGATCGAGACCCAGAACTGGCTCATGAACGGCATCACGGTGAAGACGTCCGCAAAATTCTTCCACTGAAGGTCCCCGGGCCAGAACGTCGGGGGAATGGACATGACCTGAGAATTGGTGGAAAGCGACATGATGATTTGCCAGGCGAACGGGAAAATCATGATGATGCTGCCAATGATGAGGACGGTGTGGGCCAGCGCGTGCGATCCGTCCCGCCGCACTATTTTCCTGGCTTTCGGACGGGTCCGGCCAACTGTCAGCTCAGACATAATTCACCCACCTGCGCTGGAATCGGAATTGGACGGCTGTGAAGATACCCACCAGCACCAGCACCAGGATGGCAATGGCGGCACCGTACCCCTTGTCATTCTGGATGAACGACTCGTTGTAGAACAGATAGACCAGCGACTGCGAGCGGGCCATGGCCGGGTTGGTGGTGCCCAGCAGCGTGTACAGCAGGTCAAAGAGCTGGAAGCCGTTGATGATGGTGATCACCATGACAAAGAAGATCGACGGCGTCAGCAGGGGGACGGTTATTTGGCGGAACTGGCGGAACCGCGATGCCCCGTCGATGGATGCCGCCTCGTAAAGCTCCACCGGAATCCCCTTGAGGCCGGCGGAAAGGATGATCATGTTGAACCCGATGGAGATCCACAATCCGAGCAGGGCCACCGAGATCAGGGCCAGCCCGTCCGTGGACACCCAGTGGGGCCCCAGGATGCCAAAGAGGGACAGGAAGTAGTTCAGCACCCCGAAGTCGCCGTTGTAGATCATCCGCCAGACCATGGAAATGGCCACCGGCATGGCCACATATGGCAGGAAGAACATGGTTCGGTAGGTTTTTGAAAACCGGAGCCCCGGCCGGTTGACCAGGCTGGCCAGGCCGACGGCGATGGGCACCCCGGCCAGCACAACAACCGTGTAGATGAGTGTGTTGAGCAGGGCCCGGCCCACTTGGGGATCGGTGGCCAGCTTGCTGTAGTTTTCAAGGCCCGTGAAGGTTGAGCCGCCAAAAACTCCCCACGTGGTGAAGCTGAAATAGGCGGTTTGGATAATGGGAAAGAGGTAAAAGACGGCAACGCCGAGGAACAATGGCAGGACGAAGACCACCGGCCAGATCCCGTCGGGGTTGGACCTGCCCAGGCGGCTGGCCCGCCGCCCGGCGGGCGCCCTCCCCGGGGCGCCCGCCTTCGCAACGGTATTCAATGACATGGCGGTTCTACTTTTCCTTCGCCAGCAGCGCGTTCATCTGCGTTGCCAGGTCCTTGGCAACATCGCCAACAGGCTTCTTGCCGGAGAATGCGTCAGGCAACAGAGTTGCCTCGAGCTGATTCCAGGCGGCCGTGTTCTTGGAAACGGGGAACGGGAAGGCGTACTTTGTTGCAGCGTCTTCAAACACCTGGATGTTGAAGCTGGGCACCGAATCCACAAAGGCCTGCTGGGTCCCGTTGAACGCCGGGTTTGCCGCCCCCATGGTGGCCTGGGCGAGGGCAGCTTCCTTCGTGCCAAGGAATGCCTGGAAGGCCTGCGCGGCCTGCATGTTGGGTGTCTTGGCGCTGACCACATTGCCGATGCCGTGGATAACGGTCGCTGCGCGCTCGTCCTTGGGCAGCGGCACCACGGTGACGTCATTCTTGACGGGGGAGGCGTTGACCTCCGAGACCATCCACGTGCCGGTCCAAATCATGGCAGCCTTGCCATTGTCGAACCACTTGTTGGCCGGGGTGTCAGACATTTGCTGCATGTTCGGCGAGGAACCGTCGGCGATCAGGTCTGCCCAAAGCTGAAGTCCCTTGATGGACTTGGGGTCGTCATAGCCGCTGGTCTTGCCGTCGGCCGAGATGACGTTGCCACCGGCCTGAAGGATGGAGTCGTAGTAGCCCTCCTGGCCGCCGACCAGGTTGGTGGCCACGCCGTAGATCCCCTTGGACTTGAGCTTGTCGCTGATGGTTTTGGCGGCGGTCTTGAATTCAGCCGTGGTCCAGTCATTTGTCGGGACGGCGACGCCGGCCTCGGCAAAGATCTTCTTGTTGTACCAGAGGGCAATGGTGTCAAAGTCCTTGGGCACGCCGTACTGCTTGCCATCCAGGGAGTAGAGCTTGTTCAGGGCGTCCGGGTAGTTCGCCGGATCGACCTGCTTGGAATCCACCAGCGGGGTGATCGGCGCCAGCTGGCCGTTGGAGGCGTACAGCTGGAAGTTGGGGCCGTTCATCCAGAACACGTCGGGCAGGGTGTTGGAGGACGCCTGAGTCTGCAGCTTGGTCCAGTACTGTGCCCAGGGGGTGACCTGCGAGGTGACCTTGATGTTGGGGTACTTGGCGTTGAAGTCGGCGATGAGCTTGTCCATGGCCGGTGTCTGGTTGGCATCCCAGTAGCCGTAGGTGATGTTAGCCTTCAGGTCTGTCGGGGCGGGGCCGGCCGCCTTCTGTTCCGCGGGGCTTCCCCCGCAGCCGGCCAGCAGGACGGCCGTCACGGCGGCCACGACACCGAGGCTGAGCTTCTTTAGACGCATAAATTTCTCCATTGAAAGGCTGCCCCGGATAAGGGCAGTCGTGCGGTTGGTTAGTTGGGTTGGGTGGTGCTTGGTGGTTTCTGGTTGTTGTGGAAATAGCGCAACAAGTCCTCCGAGACGGGCGCCACCGTGTGCGGCTGCGCTCCGTGCCTAAGGGATTCGGTGGCTGCAATGGCCGTCATGACAGCATTGCGGGCCGCCACGGGCGAGGTCTGGGTGGCCTCGCCATGGATGACAAATCGCAGGAATTCCGTCACGGTGAGCAAGTCGGCGTCACCGTGTCCCTGCCCATCCTCGATAATCGGATAGCTTTGGTCGGCGTCGGCCGAGTAGCCGGTGCGCCGGTTCCAGACGCGCACCACTCCCCCGTTGCCGTCGCCAAAATTTTCGAGCCGGCCTTCAGTGCCGATGACCGTGTAATTGCGCCAGTAGTCCGGGGTGAAGTGGCATTGTTCATAGGACGCCAGGACGCCATTGTCCAGCGTCATGGCGACAATTGAGATGTCCTCCACGTCAATGACCGGATTGAGTCCGCGCTGGCTCAACGGCGGCCAGTTCTCCATGGAAAACCAGTCCGTCATCAGTTGCTGCGAGTTGTCCCGCCGGTCCGCAACGTCACCGTAGACGGCAAGGTCCCCCATCGCCACGACGTTTTTCGTGTACCCGCCGGCCAGCCAGTGGATGATGTCAATGTCGTGGGCGCCCTTTTGCAGCAGCAGGCCGGTGGAGTGTTTGCGGTCGGCATGCCAGTCCTTGAAGTAGTAGTCCCCGCCGTTGCCCACAAAGTGGCGGCACCAGACTGCCTTGACGTCGCCGATTTCCCCGCGGGCAATAATGTCGCGCATCAGCCGGACCACGGCCATGTGCCGCATGTTGTGCCCCACGTAAAGCTTGGTGCCCGTGTCGGCGGCAGCCTGCAGGACCCGGTCGGCGTCGTCGGCAAGGGTTGCCACGGGCTTTTCCAGGTAGACCGGGATTCCTGCCTGCAAAAAGTCGACGGCGACGTCGGCGTGGGTGTCGTCCGGGGAGGTGACCACGACGGCGTCGAGCTTGGGTTGGGAGGCGATCAGGTCCCGGTGGTCCCCGGCCAGCGTGATGTCGGGACCGAAGAGGTCCAGTGCCCGCTGGCGTCCCGACGCGGAGGGGTCGGCCGCCGCCACGATGCGGCCAAGCCCGCTGGCTTCAACCTTGAGGCCGAGGGATCCCCGGGCCCCGACACCCACGATGCCCACGCGCAGGGCCGCGGCTTCGGTGGGCTTGGCGGCCTGGGCGGCCTGGGAGGCTTGGGTGGTGCCGGCTTCGACGACGGAGCCCGTCCCCTTCGCGTCCATGGCCGCGGTGAAGTTGATGGCAGGCAGGCTTGCCCCTGCGGGTCCATAGATGTCCTCCCCCGCCATGCCGAGGGCGCTGACAAGGGCGCCGACAACGACGGATTCGGCGCCCAGTTCCGAGGCCACGAGCTTGGGCTGGATGGGAATCTTGATCTGGCCGTTGACTGCCTGGCGCAGGGCGGGCATGATGCGTGCCCCGGCGCGCGAAATGCCGCCGCCCAGCACAACGACGTCCGGATCGATGACCAGTGCCAGGGTGGCAATGCCCGGGGCTATCCGCTGGATGAAACTGTCGATTTCCGCAACCGACTTCGGGTCCCCTTCCGCCGCCTGGGCGAAGACGTCCTCGGCGGTTTGCCCGGTGGTCCACTCGATGCCGCCGTCGCTGCCGATGATCTGGGAGAAAGCCAGCGCACCGACCTCGCCTGCCGCGCTGTGCCGCCCCTTGTGGACCTTGCCGCCAACGATGAGTGAAACCGCCACCCGGTGGCCGGCCAGGACATACACCACGGTGTCCGCGAGGCGCGCGGCACCCAGGTGGCTCTCGGCCAGCACGGCGGAGCGGATGTCATTTTCCAGCCGGGCGGGGCACCCGAACTCGGCGCTGATCTGCCCGGCGATGTCCAGGTCGGTCCAGGCGGGAAGGATGTGTGAAACGGTGAGCCGCCCGTCCACCCCCACGATGCCCGACACGGCGACACCGATGGCCAACAGGTCCCCGCGTTCCAGCGAACAGGCTTCCAGCGACTGGTCCAGGAGCGCAACCAGGGTGCGCAGCCTGTCCGGCCCGCGCAGGTCCGTGGGCAGCGGAACTTCCAGGTAGTTGCGTACGTCCCCGGCAAGATCGGCAACCATGACGCGCATGGTGTGCAGGCCCACGTCGATGCCCGCCACGCAGCCGTGCCCCGCAATGAACCGGAACACCTTGGCGGGCCGGCCGGCGTCGCGGCCGCCCGGGGTCAACTCCTCGTGGCCGGCCAGCCCCAACTCCGTGAGAGACGACAGGGCAGCCTCAACGGTGGGACGGGAAAGTCCCGTCGCCTTGGCCAGCTGGCTGACGGTGCGGGGGCCAAGGTCGCGGAGTGCCATGGCGCAGAGAACTGACGGTGTTTTCAATGAAACCTATTTTCGTAACTAATCTTGATGTGGAGTCCATCACACAAAGTTACGCGCCGTCAAGGCCCCATCTGGAATAAGTTGCTAAATTTTGGACTTATTCCGTCAGTCAGCGTCAAATACATGTTCCGAAAGCTATTTTCACATTGGCTTGCCCGTGTCAGCGTGACTGGATCACGCGCACGGCCCCGGCCGGAATCTGGAGCTGCCCGGTGACGGTCTCACCCGTCATCAGTTCGAAGCCTTCCACTTCATGGCGGGCAGCCCGCCCCGAATGGTTGATCAGGAAGGTGAACTGCTCCGTTGCGGTGCTGCGGATGGAGACCTCCAGCCCCTCATGGGGCGAGGAGGGGGTTGCCAGCCCTGCCCCGTGGATGGCCTCGAGCAGCAGGGCCGCCAAATCGCCGCCGTCGAGCTTGGTTGAGACGTACCACGCCACACCCCCGCCGAAGGCATTCCGCGTGATGGCGGGACCCCCTGCTGCGGGCCCGTCCACGTAGCGCGACACGACAACGGCAGTGCCCGGATGAATCTCCTCGGACCAAACTGTCCCCGTCCCACCGGCCGACAGCTGGACAGCCTCACCAGCCCGGAGCGGAAGGAATTCGTGGATTTCCAGGCCCAGCACCTCCCTCAGCCCTCCCGGGGAGGCCCCCTTCGCCACCGTGTCATGGGCGTTGACGATTCCGGAGAAGTAAGACACCACCAGATGCCCACCGCCGGCAACATAGTCACGCAGCGAGGCGTCGGCCTCATCGCCCACCAGATATAGCGCCGGGGCAAGCACCAGACTGTAGCCGGACAAGTCGTCCCCGGGGTGGGCGAAGTCGACGGCCACCTGGTGGTTCCAGAGGGCCGCGTAGAACGCCTCGATGCGTTCCCTGTGGTCCAGATCGGAGCTGGGGCGCCACTCCAGGTCCTGCGCCCAAAAGGACTCCACGTCCCACAATATGGCCACCCGTGAATGGACCGTGGAGCCCTTGACGGGCGCCAGCCGTTCCAGTCCGGCGCCAAGTTCGAGGACCTCACGCCAGATCCGGGTGCCCGTCCCCGCGTGCGGGAGCATGGCGGAGTGGAACTTTTCCGCCCCGTACCGGGAGGCCCGGAATTGAAAGAACAGGACGGCGTCCGCCCCCCTGGCCACATGGGCCAGGCTGTTGCGGGCCAGTTCCCCGGGGCGCTTGGCGATGTTGCGGCCCTGCCAGTTCACGGCCCCGGTGGAGTGCTCCATCAGCATCCACGGCTTGTTCCGGGCCAGTGACCGGGTGAGGTCGGCGTCCATGGAAAGCAGGATGTGGTTGTCGTTCCGCTGGGCAACCAGGTAATGGTCGTTGGAAACCACGTCCACCTCCCGGCTCCATGCCCAGTAGTCCGGGGAAAGGCAGTTGGTGGCCATGAAGTTCGTGGTCACGGGGATGCCGGGCGAATACTGGTGGATCACGTCGCGTTCGGCCTTGAAGCACCGGAGCATGGCATCGGAGGTGAACCGGCGGAAGTCCAGGGCCTGGGACTGGTTGCCAACACTGGCCGTGGCACGGGGGGCATCAATTTCGTCCCATTCGCCATACTTTTGCCCCCAGAACAAGGTCCCCCAGGCGTCATTGAGGGCTTCCAGCGTGACGTAGCGCGCCTGCAGCCATTCGCGGAAGGCCAGCACGGAATTTTCATCATACGATTCGCTGACGGGCGCGCCATATTCGTTGTGAACATGCCAGAGGACCAGGGCCGGGTGGGAGCCGTAGCGGCGTGCCAGCTGGCCCGTGACGGCCGTTGCGGCCCGGAGGTATTCGGGCGAACTGGGGCTGGCCATGCCGCGGGAACCAAAGCCCAGGCGCACGCCCTCCCGCGTGACGGGAAGGGCCTGGGGATACTTCTTCCAGAACCAGGCCGGCGGCGCCGCCGTCGGGGTCCCCAGGTCCACACTGATGCCGGCCTCCGCCAGCAGGTCAAAGAGGTGGTCAAGCCACTCGAAGTCGTATTCGCCCTCGCGTGGTTCCAGCAGCACCCAGGAGAAAATCCCAATGCTCACCAGGTTGATGCCGGCGGCCTTCATCAGGGCAATGTCCTCGGCCCACACCCGGCGCGGCCATTGCTCGGGGTTGTAGTCACCGCCGTAACAAAGGCCCGCGGGCCGCTGTGGCCACGCGGCCGGCGCCGTGCATGTGGCTGTTCCCTGCAGGACGTCTGTCATGATGTTTTCTCCCTAGAACTGTGTGCGCTCCCAGTTGTATCACGCCCAATGTCTCCATGGCTATGTGAATATTCTTGTTGACATGAATCACAATTCTGTGAATTACTGGAACCGCTCACAGTCATCTGTTCCCGTTCGGGACACCGCGAGGATTCGGGGCAAACCACACAGAGTTTTCAATCAGGAGGACCAGATGCGCAAATCATTCCGTAGGGCCGCCGCGGCGGCCGTTGCCGCGGCCGCACTGCTGACAGCCGGATGTTCCAGCGGCACCGTAAGCGACCCGGCAGCAGCAAACGCCAACCAGAAAGTGGAACTCACCTACTGGGCATGGGCCCCGAACCTGGAAAAGGTGGTGGATATTTGGAACAAGGCGAATCCCAACATCCATGTCACCGTCAACAAGCAGGACGGCGGCGACCCGGCAGTGACCAAGCTGCTGACAGCCATCAAGGCCGGCAGCGGCGCGCCAGACCTCATCCAGGCCGAATACCAAAAGATCCCCACACTGGTGGCGGCAAATGCCCTGGCCGACCTGTCCGCAACACCAGCCAAAGAGACCAAGGGCGACTTTGCCGCAGGCGTGTGGAATTCGGTCACGCTGGGCGGGGATGCCCTCTACGCCATCCCGCAGGACACCGGCCCCATGGTCTTTTACTACCGCGCCGACATTTTCGAAAAGCTGGGGCTGGCCGTGCCGACCACCTGGGACGAATACGCCGCTGATGCCAAGGCCATCCACAAAGCCGACCCCACGGCCTACCTGGGCACCTTTTCATCCAACGACGCCGGCTGGTTTACGGGCATGGCGCAGCAGGCTGGCGCTTCCTGGTGGGGGATCGACGGCGACGCCTGGAGCGTCAAGGTGGACCAGGAGCCCACCCAGAAAGTTGCCGGCTACTGGGGCACCCTGGTGCAGGACGGCGTCATCGACAACAAGCCGATGTACACCCCCGAATGGAACACAGCCTTGAACACGGGCAAGCAGGTGGGCTGGCTGAGTGCCGCTTGGGCTCCCGGGGTGCTCGCCGGGAATGCCGGGGCCACCGCCGGCAAGTGGAAGGTGGCGCCCATGCCCCAGTGGGATGCGTCCAAGCCGTCCACCGGCAATTGGGGAGGTTCCTCCACCGCCGTGACGACACAGTCCAAGCACCTTGACGCTGCGGCCAAGTTCGCCACCTGGTTGAACACCGACCCCGCAGCCGTCGCCGCCCTCGTGAACGTGGCGGGCATCTACCCGGCGGACACTGCCGGGGCCGCAGCGTCCCTGACGAAGGCCCCCGCGTTCTTCAGCAACCAGCCGGACTTCTACAAGGTCATTGGCGAGGCGGCCAAGGGCGTCGGCTCCTTCACGTACGGCCCCAATGTGAATGTGGCGTTCAACGCCTACAACGACCAGTTCGCCAAGGCGGCACAGTCCAAGCAAAAGTCCGCCTTCCTGTCCGCCGTGACGGCCATGCAGGACATCACCGTGGGCGACCTGAAGAAGTCGGGCTTCACCGTCAAGTAGCAGCACTGTGGGGGAGGGTGCCGGGCGCCCTCCCCCAACATTATTCGAACAATCCCAGCAACCCAGTACAAGGACGTGGATCCGTGACAACAACCGTGAGTAGGCCGGGTGTGGCTGCCGCCGCAGCACCCGGAACCCCCAGGCGGGCAAGGAACTTCAGGGCGCGGGTGCTGGTCCCCTACACCATGCTGGCGCCCGGGATCATCCTGTTCGTTCTCTTCATGGCAGCCCCCATCATTTACACCCTGGTGCTGAGTGTCCAGAAGAAGAAGGTGACGGGGCTGGGCCTTGGCAAGGGATCGCAAACGCAGGTCTTCGCCGGACTTGAGAACTATGTGAACTCCCTGACCGATCCCGAATTTGGCGCCAGCGTGCTGCGCGTACTCCTGTACGGCGCCATCCTCATTCCGCTGATGCTTGGCCTGGCGCTGCTGTTTGCACTCCTGCTCGATTCACGCAGGAGCCGGGGAGGAGCCTTTTCACGCACCGCAATCTTTCTGCCGTATGCCGTGCCGGCCGTCATCAGCTCACTCCTGTGGGGATTCCTGTACCTCCCTGGGGTGAGCCCCCTGCACTACCTGGCCGACAGGGCAGGGTTGGCAATGCCCTCCCTGCTGGACCCGTCGCTGGTGACGTTCGCCATCTGCAACATCGCCCTGTGGGGCGGCGTTGGCTTCAACATGATCGTCATGTACACCTCACTCAAGGCAGTGCCCTCGGAAATTTATGAGGCCGCCCGCCTGGACGGCTGCTCTGAAGTCCAGATGGCCCTGCGGATCAAGGTCCCCATCATTGCCCCGTCCGTGGTGATGACAGCCCTGTTTTCCATCATTGCCACCCTCCAGGTGTTTGCCGAACCCACCACCCTGCGCCCGCTGGCCAACAGCCTCTCCACCAGCTGGTCACCGTTGATGCTTGTCTACCGTGACGCGTTCACCCGCAACGACATCTTCTCCGCCGCCTCCACCAGCGTGGTCATTGCCGCGGCAACCTTCGCCATCTCATTCCTTTTCCTGCGCATCGTGCAGAAGCGGGCCTTCGGACAGGAGAACTGACCATGACCACCACCGCCACATCCCGCCCGGCCGCCCTGCGCGAAAAGCCAAGCTACGTCTCCACCGGCATCCTGCTTTTGGGCGCCCTGTACTGCCTCTTCCCCATAGTCTGGGTGGTTGCCGCAGCAAGCAAGGACGGCAACCAGCTGTTTTCCACTTTCACGCTTGCCCCCAGCACCCACCTGTGGGACAACATTGTGGACCTAAGCAATTACCGCGACGGCCTGTTTTGGCGCTGGATGCTCAACACCGCCCTCTACGCCGGCGTGGGCGCGCTCGCATCCACCTGGGTTTCCGCCCTGTCCGGCTACGTCCTGGCAAAGTTCAGCTTCCCCGGCAAGGACGGCATCTTCAAGGTCCTGCTCATGGGCGTGCTGGTTCCCGGAGTCATCCTGGCCATCCCGCAATACCTGATGCTGGCGCAGGTGGGCCTCACCAACACCTACTGGTCCGTCTTGCTGCCGCAGATCATCAGTCCCTACGGCATTTACCTGGCCCGCATTTATGCCGCCGCCTCGGTTCCCGGGGATGTTGTGGAGGCCGCAAGGACCGAAGGGGCCAAGGAAATGTACATTTTCAACCGCATCGCCATGCCCATGATGCTGCCCGGGCTGGTGACGATCTTCCTGTTCCAGTTTGTGGCCATCTGGAACAACTTCATGCTGCCGTACATCATGCTGGGCAACGACCACCTGTTCCCCATCACGGTGGGCCTCAACGGGCTGCTCAACCAGGGTGCTTCGGCGCCCGCCCTCTACACGCTGGTCCTGGCCGGCTCCCTGCTCTCGATCATCCCCCTGGTCGTCATGTTCCTGCTGTTGCAGCGGTACTGGAAGGTGGACCTTGCCGCCGGGGCAGTGAAGGCGTAGGTAGTCTTTTACCATGACCCAGCCACCGCGCAAGATCCGGCCCAAGATCGACGACGTCGCAGCCGAGGCCGGGGTGTCCCGGGGAACCGTCTCGCGGGTGCTCAACGGCGGCCACTGGGTGAGCCCGGCGTCCCTGGCCGCCGTCAATGCGGCCATCAAGAAGACCGGCTACCGCGTCAATCCCCATGCCAGGAGCCTGGCCACCAACAAGGCCCATTCGGTGGCGTTCCTGTTGACTGAATCCCACGACCGCCTTTTCGAGGACCCCAACTTTGAGGTCCTGATGCGCGGGGCTGCCGACGCCCTGGCCGTCCACGACATCCCCCTGATCCTGCTGCTGGCAGGGACCCCCGGGGAACAGCGCCGCGCCGCCGATTTTCTGACGGCCGGCCACGTGGACGGCGTGCTGCTGGTCTCCTCACACCAAAGCAGGAAGGGGATCATTGCGGACATCATTTCGGCCGGACTGCCCGCCATTGCGTGTGGCGTTCCCCTGGGGTTTGAGAAGAAGATGGGGTACGTGGCTGCGGACGATTATGAAGGTGCACTCGACGTGCTGCGGCACCTGGAAGACGGCGGACGGCGGCGGATCGCGACCATTGCGGGCCCCCAGGACACCTCCGGGGGCATCCGGCGGCTGAAGGCCTTCAAGGACCACCACGGCGGATCGCCCGACGAAAGCTTGATCGCCTACGGCGACTACAGCAGGGAAAGCGGTGCCGCAGCCATGCGTGAACTGCTTGGTCGGGTACCGGATCTGGATGCCGTGGCCGCTGGCAACGACCTCATGGCGCTTGGCGCCATCGACGTGCTCACGGAAGCCGGACTGCGCACCCCCCAGGATGTCGCCGTCACCGGTTTTGACGACATCGGCATCTCCGCCACGGCGAGCCCGTCGCTGACCACCGTCAGGCAGCCGTTTGGGCGGATCAGCGAGGAAATGGTCCGGCTCCTGCTGGACGTCATTGACGGCAAGCAGCCGGCAGCCATTACGGTTCCCACTGAATTGATCATTCGCCAGTCCGCCTGAATGCGGACACGGCAAACCAGTACGACGGCGGCACCCGGGCGGGTTTTGCAACTCGCGCGGGTGCCGCCGTCGTCCTTCTTGAAAGGGGCCGCTACTTGACGGCGCCCGCCGTCAAACCTGCCACGAAGTTCTTTTGCAGGAGCAGGAAGCCGATCACAATCGGGATGCTGACCACCACGGAGGCGGCCATGATTTGGTTCCAGTACACATTGGTCTGCGTCGAGTAGAGCTGCAGGCCCACGGCAAGGGTCCGGTTGGCGTCGGTGGTCATGACGGAGGCGAAGAGGACCTCGCCCCAGCTGGTCATGAAGCTGTAGATGGCCACGGCGACCAGGCCGGGCCGGGCGGCGGGCAGGATGACTCGGATGAGTGCCCGCATCGGCCCGCAGCCGTCCACCTTGGCGGCCTCGTCCAGTTCGCGCGGGATGCCGTCAAAGTAGCCGGCCAGCATCCAGATGGAGAACGGCAGCGAGAACGTCAGGTAGGTGATGATCAGCCCGGTCCGGGTGCCCACCAGCTGCAGGCCGAAGTTGGTGTTGATGTTGACGAAGATCAGGAACAGCGGCAGCAGGAACAGCACGCCGGGCAGCATCTGGGTGGAGAGGACAGTGGTGGAGAAGATGGTCCGGCCGCGGAAGTTGTAGCGGGAGATCGCGTAGGAGGCGAAGATGGCGATGATCAGCGACAGCACGGTGGCCACGCTGGAGACGATGACCGAGTTGAGGAAGTAGCTGGCCAGCGGCACCGTCTGCCACATGTCGATGTAGGGCTGGATGGTCAGCGTGCTGGGCCACCAGGAGAACGCGCCCTGGACATCCTTCAACGGTTTCAGGCCGGAGATGACCATGACCCAGATGGGGACGATCGTGAAGATGCTCAGCAGCGTGATGGTGGTGATTCTGAACGCCTTGGCGCTGGTGGTTTCATGCACGGTCTTTCCTCCGGTTCATGATGAGAAGGTAGATTCCGCTGATGACCAGCAGGAACAGCAGGAGCAGCACGGACATGGCGGCCCCGGATCCGAAGTTCCACGTCAGGAACGACGCGTTGTAGATGTGGAAGGAGATCAGGTCCCCGGCCGGCGGGTTGGAGCCGCCAAACAGCACAAACGGGGTGTTGAAGTCGTTGAAGGTCCACAGGAACATGACCAGCAGCAGCACCATGTTGACGGGGCGCAGCATGGGCAGCGTGATCGCCGACCACTGGCGCAGCGGCTTGGCGCCGTCCACGGCGGACGCCTCGTAGACGTCGTTGGGGATGGACTGCAGCCCGGCCATCAGCATGAGGAAGGCAAACGGCCACATGCGCCAGATGGCCACGATGACCACCGCCCAGAACGCGTTGTTGCCGATCAGCCAGAATGGCCTGTCTCCGGGCAGGCCCAGGTTGTCGAAGAAGAAGTGGTTGATGGCCCCGTTGTCCTTCTGCAGCATGAATTTCCAGGCAATGACGCCGGCGTACATGGGAAGGGCGTAGGGAATCAGGAACAGGGTGCGGAAGAAGCCGCGGCCGAAGAAGGATTTTTGCAGGGCGACGGCGGCGGCCATGCCGAGCCCCCACGAAATGCCGACCACCAGGATGGTGAATGCGGCCGTGATCAGGAAGGACTTCAGGAGCCCGGCGCCGACGGCGGAATTGAAGTCGAGTGCGATCTGGTAGTTCTTCAGGCCGGTGACCGGGGCGTTGCCCCAGTTGGAAATGAACATCTTGGTGAGCTTGAGGAAGCTCATCCAGATCCCGGTCACCATGGGAATGACGTGGATGACCAGCTCAAAAATGACGGCGGGGGCAAGCAGCGCGTAGGGCAGCCACCAGCCGGCGCGGCGGCCTTTGCGGTTCTCGCCGCGAGGCGCCTTGGCTGACGCCCCGGACTTTCGGGTGGTGGTGGTTGCAGACACTGCGGACACTCACCTTTCTGGGAAGGACTTGGTCGGTGAAGGGGCGGGGCCGGCTGCGCGGGCCCCGCCCCTTCACCGCCTGGTTGGGCTGGACAACTGACGGTTAGCCGGCAGCCTCGACTGCCTGCTGCGCGGTTGTCAGGGCCGCCTTGATGTCTGCCTTGCTGACGGTGCCGCCGGAAGCGACCTTGGCGAACATCTGGTTCATGGCCTTGCCGACAGTGCTCTCAAACTGGTCCTCGGCCGCCACCAGCGGGAGGGGCTTGGACTTGTTGGAGTAGATGTCCTCGAAGGTCTTGGCCTGCTCCGCATTGGTGGTGAAGCTCGGGGTCACCCCCTGGAGGACCGGGAGTGCAGCGAAGGACTTGTCCAGGGAGGCCTGCGTGGCTTCGCTGGTCATGAACTTCACGAACTGGAGGGCGGCGTCCTTGTTCTTCGTGTTCTTGAAGATGGACATGTTGATCCCTGCCACCATCGTGGCAATCTGCTGCCCGCCGGCCGGCGCGGGGAAGGCGACCACGCCGTAGGCGTCATCCTTCATGCCCTGGGAGGCAATGGAGCTGTTGGCGTTGTTCTGGCTCAGCACCATTGCGGCCTTGCCGTTGGCGAAGTCGTTGATGGCCTGGGTGCCGTTGTCGTACTGGGCGTTGGAGGGGTTGACCACCTTGTCCGCCTGCATGAGGTCCAGGTAGCGGGCAATGCCGTTGACGATTCCGTCGGAGGTGAAGGTGGGCTTGCCGTCGGCGCCAAAGAATTCAGCACCGTTCTGGGCTGCGTTGATGAACGCGAAGTGGGAATTTTCCGTGTAGCTTCCGGCCGCCAGGGTCATGCCGTGGACGCTGCCGGTGGTCAGCTTCTTGGCGTCGGCCACCATCTCTTCCCACGTGGTGGGAGGGGTCAGTCCGGCATCCTTGAACATGGCCTTGTTGTAGTACAGCCCGTAGGCCAGTCCGTACAGGGGGACTGAGGTGGGGTCCTGTCCGGGGACGCCGCCGGTGTCCATGGCCGTCTTGACGAACTTGGCCTTGCCGCCAATCGCGTCAAAGGCTGCGGAGTCGAACGGCATGAAGGCGCCGGTGGACTGCAGGGAAGCCGCCCAGGTGTTGCCGATGTTGAGCACATCGGGTGACTGGCCGGAGGTGACGGCGGTCTGGATGCGGGTCTGCAGGTCATTCCAGCCGATCACTTCAAGGTTGACCTTGATGCCTGTCTGGTCCTGGAATTTCTGCAGCTCCGGCGTGAGCACCTGCTTGTCGTTGTCAAGGCTGGTGCCCTGGTTGCTGGCCCAGTAGGTGAGGGTCTTTCCCCCGCCATTCGTGGCGCCGGAATTGCTGGTGCCACCGCTGCAGCCTGTTGCGGTTATTGCAAGGGCTGCGATTGCCGCTGCTGCGGCAAAAGTACGAATTTTCACTGTCGCGACTTCCTTGTCATTGTCGTGCGATTCCCGATTTTTCGTGATCTGAGCGTCCCGGGCGAACCCGTTCCCCTACGTGAAACCAAACCTAGATGAACTTATGTCGATCGTCAATCAAAAGTAATGAATCATTTTTAAGGCTATTGGATTGCAGTCATCAAATCTCGGCCGCCGGGGCGCGAAAATTTGGCAGCAGCGTCGCCAAAAACCCTGCAATCACGCGGTTTTTGGCATGAAATATGCGCCACCGGATGTGTGACCAGCCTAACTGAACCGGTTCAGCGTTGCGGCATCGTTACCGCTTTGTTATGTTCCGCAGGCGGTGCCGGCAGGCCTACTGGGGTGCCGGGCCGAGGCTTTCGCGGGCCAGCAGCGCGCCTGCCGGCATGGCAACATCGGCAGCCCTGTGACCATCCATGACATCCAAGAGCAGGGCGGCGGAGCGGCGGCCCAGCTCCATGGTGTTGCGTGCCAGTGCCGCGACGCCGGGCGAGCTGAGCTGGCACAGGAGCGAATCGTCCCAGCTCAGCGCGGACACGTGGGCCGGGACCGGCACGCCGAGCCGCTTCAGCGCCTGGAGACCGCCCACTGCCATGAGGTCATTGCCATAGACCACGGCCGTCGGAAACTCCGGGGACCCCACGGCCAAGCCGGCGATGACA